>R26__coassemble_72_pt1 | contig 67835 bp, 55 predicted proteins | sample R26__metabat2_high_PE_046 | metagenome-assembled genome bin R26
AGACCGCACAGAAGGAGAATCATATGGGATTATTTGATAAAAAATACTGCTCGATCTGCGGCAGCCAGATCAAACTTCTCGGCAACCGCAAGCTCGAAGACGGCAACTGCTGCAAGGACTGCGCAAACAAACTGTCCCCGTTTTTCAGTGAGCGCCGCCACAGCACCGTAGAATCCATCAAAGAACAGCTGGCTTACAGAGAGGCCAACAAAGCGGAAGTGGAGAAATTCAACGTCACCCGCACCATCGGAGAAGGCACAAAGATCCTGATCGATGAAGATCAGAAGAAATTCATCATCACCTCCCAGAACAAGTGGAAAGAAGCCAATCCCGACGTCATCCCCTTTTCCAGCGTGACCGGCTGTGAGACGAAGATCGATGAATCAAAAACGGAAGAAAAGACAAAGGACAAGGACGGCAACAGTGTCAGCTACCGGCCGCCTCATTATTCCTACAATTATAATTTCAACGTCACGGTCTATGTCAACAATCCTTATTTTGACGATATCAATTTCCGCATCAATTCCTTCTCCGTCACGGAGCACGTTGTCGGTCAGCTGATGCGCCACGGCAGCGAATATGAGAACTATGCCCAGTCGTTGGAAGAGATCAAAGAGATCTTCAACGGCATCCGGGAAGGATCCAGGGAAGAAGCCAGAGCAGCCGCTGCACCTAAAGTTCCGGTCAAATGCCCGGCCTGCGGCGCCACCACTCTTCCGGATGAAAAGGGATGCTGTGAATACTGCGGATCACCGCTATAACATACCGGCATCGCGCCAAACTATACAAGCAATACACCTTGTGCCGTTTCTGATAACGGCACAATATCATTGCAGAGCCTGCCTCTGCACAGAAGTCAGGAAACGGAGTTTTTATGAAGATAGGATTTGATAACAATCAATATTTGAAGCTGCAGTCCGAACATATTAAAGAACGGATCTCGCACTTTGACAACAAGCTGTATATGGAATTCGGCGGGAAGCTCCTCGATGATATGCATGCCTCCAGGGTCCTTCCGGGATTTCACAGCGACAGCAAGCTGCAGATGCTCCTGCAGTTTGCCGACCAGGTAGAAATGGTCATGGTCGTCAGCGCGGAAGACATCGAGCACAGTAAGATCCGGGAAGACCTGGGCATCACATACGATCTGGACGTTTTAAGGCTCGTGGAGGAATACCGTTCCAGAGGTCTCTTTGTCAGCAGCGTTGTTATCACCAAATACTCCGACTCCAGGAGCATCCGGCATTTCGAAGAACAGCTGGCACAGCGAAATATCAAGGTCTACCACCATTTCTTTATCCAGGGATATCCCAACAATGTGGAGATCGTGATCAGTGAAGACGGCTATGGAAAGAATGATTTTGTGGAGACGACCCGTCCCCTGATCGTCGTTACGGCCCCGGGTCCCGGCTCCGGCAAGATGAGTGTGTGTCTGTCCCAGCTTTATCACGAGCATAAAAGAGGGGTCAATGCAGGCTATGCGAAATTTGAGACTTTCCCGATCTGGAACCTGCCGCTGGAACATCCTGTAAACCTGGCTTATGAGGCAGCCACCGCGGACCTCAATGATATCAATATGATCGATCCTTTCCATCTGAACTGCTATGGAAAGACAACTGTCAACTACAACCGGGATGTGGAGATCTTCCCTGTTCTGAAATCCATGTTCGAGGAAATCTTCGGCGAAAGTCCCTATAACAGCCCTACTGACATGGGCGTCAATATGGCCGGCAACTGCATCAGCGACGATGAGGTCTGCCGGGAAGCCGGAAATCAGGAGATCATCCGCCGTTACTTCAAAGCCCTGGCAGGCGTTGCCGATGGCTCAAAGACCATCGAGGAAGTCAACAAGATCCAGGTCCTGATGAAGCAGGCCAAGCTCACGGTGAGTGACCGCAAAGTCGTGGCAGCCGCCAGGGAACGGGCCAAGGAGACACAGGACGTCTGCTCTGCTCTGGAGCTGGAAGACGGAACCATCATTACCGGCAAGACAACGGACCTTTTAGGACCCTCCGCTGCCTGTATCCTCAAGTCGATCCGTCATCTGGCAGGGATCCCCAAGGACGCCATGCTGCTTTCCCCGGCTACCATCGATCCGATCCAGAAGCTGAAGATCCAGTATCTGGGAAGCAAAAACCCGCGGCTGCATCCGGAAGAGGTGCTGATCGCCCTGTCTACGGCATCCGTGATCGACCAGCAGGCCTCCAGAGCCCTTGCACAGCTTCCCAAACTGTCCGGCTGCCAGTTCCATACCACCGCTGCTCTTTCCGCTGTGGATAAACGGACATTGCACAGACTGGGCATTGATGTTACCTATGAACCGAAGAGACTGGAAAAGGATACTCCCGCTCAGTCTTGACTCACCTCACGGCATTTTTCAGGAGGATGACATAATGGGCAGAAAAACCGACCCTGACTATAAACGGCTGGTCAGCTTCAGCCTCATGGGGCCCGAAAGCGGAGCCCTGTGCGAAGTGGACTGCACTGACGGCAAGATCACCCGGATCAATCCCTATGATTTTGATACGGAATATACCGACGCCAACTGCCATCCCTGGCATATACAGGCACGGGGAAAGCGCTTTGATCCGCCTCAGCGGGTCAACATCACCCACATGGGCCTTTGCTATAAGACCAGGGTGTACTCCCCCAACCGGATCTTATATCCCATGAAACGGATCGACTGGGATCCTAATGGCGACCGGCATCCGGAAACCCGCGGGATCAGCGGCTACGAGCGCATTTCCTGGGAAGAAGCAGCGAAATTGTGCGCGGACGAGATCAAGCGGATCAACAAGACCTATGCGCCGGAAGCCATTCTGTGCGAATCCGATATGCATGGGGAAGGAAAAAATGTTGCCCCGTCCCATGGCTGTCCCAACCGGATGTTCTCCCTGACCGGCGGCTATACCCAGCAGATGCGCAACATGGATTCCTGGGAGGGATGGTACTGGGGTGCCAAGCATGTCTGGGGCTGCGAACCGGTAGGCGAACAGAACCCCCAGGGCAACCTGATCCCGGATATGGCCGAGCACTGTGACGGCCTGTTCTTCTGGGGCTGCGACCCTGAAGTCACCCCGCTGGGATTCGGTATGAAGATGCCGACTCTTCTGTGCTACTGGTTTACGGAACTGGGGATCAAGAGCATTTACATCTGCCCGGACCTCAACTACGGAGCAGCCATCCACGCCGACAAATGGATCCCGATCCTGCCGGATACGGATGCGGCTCTGCAGCTGGCGATCGCCTACCAGTGGCTGACAAACGACGCTTACGACAAAGAATACATTGCTTCCCATGCTTATGGGTTTGATAAATTCGCGGACTATGTCCTCGGCAAGGAAGACGGGATCCCCAAGACCCCGAAATGGGCCAGTGAGAAATGCGGCGTCAAAGTCTGGACCATCAAAGCCCTGGCAGATTACTGGGCAGAAAACATTGTCTCCATCTGCCACGGAAACGGCGGCAGCTATATCAGGGCGCCTTACGCCACAGAGCCGGCCCGCCTGGAGATCATGCTGCTGGGCATGCGCGGGCTCGGAAAGCCCGGCGTTCACCAGTGCAAGCTGATCGAATGGAATATGTGGGCGAAGAATTACCCCTTCCCCTATACGCCGGAATTTACCCCGGCCGTCCCGCACATCTGCGACGCCACCAGGGTCGTACCCGGCGATATCCCTCCGGATATCGAAATGAACCGTTTCTCCCTGTCAGAGGAGCAGAAGCAGCGTTCCCCGGAGATCGTGGATCTGTTCAAGGTCCTTCCCGGACCGAAGCAGTATATCCCCCGCTGCCTGGTACAGACAGCCATCGTGGACAAGCATGCGGAATGGATGGGCATGAGCTGCTTCTCCACCGGCGCCAAGCCCCGCCCCGGCAACATGCGGGTCCCCACTGTATACGACCAGTTCAAGCCGAACCAGTATCCCCGCCCGGGCATGAGCCGGATCCATATGATCTGGTCCACCGCCCCCTGCAACGTAACCTGTTGGAATGACGGCTTCAAATTCCAGAAAGCCTACCGCGATCCGGACATCGAATGCTTCGTAGTCCAGCATCCCTGGATGGAAAACGACTGCTATTTCGCGGACATTCTTCTTCCTGTGTGCACCAAACATGAAATGCATGATATCGGAAACGACATGTCCTCCGGGACCTACGTTTCCGTCTATAAAGAAGAACCCTGCATTGCCCCGCGAGGCGAATCCCTCTCGGATTTTGACGTGTGCGTTAAGATCCTGGAACAGTTCGGTCCCGAATATGTCAAGGCCTACACCGGCGGTCTGACGGAAGAAGAGCGGGTAAGATTCTTCTACAAAGCCTCCGGCTGCGAGGAAAAGATGAGCTTTGAAGAGTGGAATGAACGCAAGATCTTTGTAGTTCCCGTCAATGAAGCCTCCGCGAAGGCGCCGGCAGGACTTGCGGAGTTTGTTGCGGATCCGGAAGAATACCCCCTGGAGACTCCCACGGGACTTCTGGAGTACTCCTCTTCCAACATTGAAAAGTATCTTCCGGACGATGAAGAGAGGCCTCCCGTCGCCCACTGGGTGGAAAAAGGGCCATGGCACGATGAACGTCTTTCTTCTGAACGCGCGAAAGACTACCCGCTTCTTTGCATGTCCAATCACGGAAGATGGAGGATCCACGCCCAGTGCGACGACACTCCCTGGAGCCGCGAGGTGGAGACCATGAAGATCCGCGGGGAAGACGGCTATGCCTATGAGCCCTGCTGGTTAAGTCCCCTGGAAGCTGAAAAGCGCGGGATCCGCCACGGAGATATCGTGAAAGTATTTAATGAAAAAGGCGTTGTCCTTTGTGGCGCTTATGTAACGGAGCGCCTGATCGATCAGGTCTGCTACATTGACCACGGCTCCCGCCTGGATCCCATCATCCCAGGTGAAGTAGACCGCGGCGGCGCCATCAACAACATCTGCCCCACCCATCCGGTCAGCAAAAATGCCACCGGTATGGCCACCAGCGGATTCCTCTGTGATGTTCAGAAAGTGACGGAGGAAGACTGGGCTGACTGGAAACGGCGTGCCCCCTGGGCATTTGAAAGGGATTTTGACCCTGCGTTCGGCGTCTACGTCGGCGGCTGGATGAAAGATTATGAACCGGAGGACAATTACCATGGCTAAGGTATTTTGTATCGATGTCTCCAGATGCAGTGGCTGCTACAACTGTCAGTTTGCCTGCAAGGATGAGCATTGCAATAATGAATGGCTTCCCATCGCGAAGCAGCAGCCTCTGACCGGCCAGTTCTGGCTGAAGCTGGAAGAACATGTGGAAGGCTCCCGGCCCAAGATCCGGATCCACTATATCCCGGTGCTGTGCAATCACTGCGAGCATCCGGCCTGCATGGAGGCGGCACCGGATGCCGTTTATCGCCGGGAAGACGGCCTTGTCATCATCGATCCTATAAAAGCCGCCGGACATAAAGAGCTCGCAGATGCCTGCCCCTACGGAGCCATTTACTGGAACGAGTCCCTTCAGATCCCCCAGAAATGCACCGGCTGCGCCCATCTGGTGGATGACGGAAAAACGCCCCGCTGTGTGGATGTCTGCCATACAGGAGCTATCCGGTTCGGGGAAGAAAGCGAGTTTGCGGACTTCATTGCCGAAGCGAAGGTCATGAAACCAGAAGCAGGAACCTCTCCCAGAGTCTACTACAAAGGGATCCCCGGCCGTTTTATCGGCGGTACGGTATATGATCCCGTGGAAGAAGTAGTGATCCGAAACGCCCGCTGCTGCTTAACAAATGGTTCTCAGGTGTGGGAAACGACTACGGACACCTTCGGGGATTTCTGGTTTAAAGATCTTCCCCGCGGCCTGTATGACCTGACCATTGAGGCAGAAGGATTCCGGAATCTGAACTTTCTGCAGCTGGACACGAAGGAAAACAGCCTGAACCTGGATGATATTCCAATGGAGCGGTGCTGACATCGAACGATCAGGAAAATGCTATGACAATCACAGAATTATTTGACTCTATAAAAACGAGATTCCTCAGACTTCCCGGCGTGGAAGAGCTGCTGGAAGAGCCCATTCGCTGCATGGCAGACCGGGAACCGGAACGTACTTTGCTGCCGGAGGGTGACATCCCTTCCGAAGCCCGCAGGCCGGAATACCGGGTCACTGCCCTGTTCCGGAACATCCGCGGAGAAGCCTACACGGAAACGCCCGCAGACTTTGAAGGCACTTTGAAGGATGCGCTCTGCCTTCCGGTTTCGGAGAAAGGCATTGACGCACGGATCATTGCTTCTATCAATGCAGTCATGGCTCATCTGGGCCTTTGCCCCGGGACATTTCCCGATGATCCGGAAGTGCACTGCCGTTATGCGGACGCTCTGTGCAGCCATGTTTCGGAACACGATGGAAAAACGAAACTGATCCTTGTCGGTTATGACGGATATATTGTAAAGAAGTTTATGGAAGAAGGCATGGACTTCTGGACTATGGACCGTGACCCGGACAACATTACCAAGGACCGATTCCATCATGTGATCGTAAACAGCGGGAAATACAACCGGGAAGCCTGCTTTGCCTGGGGCAATCTGTTCATGATCACCGGAAGCACCCTGTGCAACGGAACCATCACCCAGTACCTGGGCCACGGCAAAGAACTGCTGTTTTACGGGATCACCGGCGGCGGTGTCTGCAGACTGCTGGATCTTCCCTGGTTTTTCCCGGACCACCTCTCATGAAAGGAGCGCCTTATTATGTATTATGATTCCTATGCCACCGGCGTAACATTTGACTGGACCTACCTGATCATCCTGGCAGTTCTTTTCATTGCCTCCATGATCGCCCAATCCGCCGTCCAGAAACGTTACAAACAATACAGCACAGTCTACGCCCGCTCCGGCATCACCGGCGCGGAAGCCGCAAGACGCATTATGGAAGCCAACAATGTGTTAGATGTACAGATCCTGCAGAAAGGCGGACAGAACCTGTCGGATTACTATGATCCCCGCTCCAATACCATTCATCTGTCTTCCAACACCTACCAGAGTCCGTCTGTCTCCGCCATCGGCGTCGCCTGCCATGAAGCCGGCCATGCCATCCAGTATGCGAAGAACTACTCTCCCGTCAAACTGCGTATGGCTATGATCCCGTTTTCCAACACTTGCTCCAAGCTGGCGATCCCATTGATCCTAATCGGATTTATCCTCAGCGGATTTGCGGAGCATCTGAGGATCGTTGCCCTGATCGGGATCATCCTCTACGCCGTGGCGGTCTTTGTACAGTTGGTCACTCTTCCGGTGGAATTTGACGCCAGCCGCCGTGCCCTTGCCAATATCAGAAACTGCGGCATCCTGGCGGAAGATGAAGCCCGCGGCGCGAAAAGCGTCCTGTCCGCAGCAGCCATGACCTATGTGGTCGCTATGCTGACTTCCGCCGTACAGCTGATCCGTCTGATCTCCATGTACAACCGGCGGCGGTAACAACAAGATTACAGGTCTATCCTGCAATCTCGCTTTGTTTTTCTCCTTGTTGTTTGCCTTGCATTTTCCCTTGTACTGAAATCGAAGCTATGCATGATTTTTCAGAAAATCCTGCATTAAAACCGAGGCTGTGCATGATTTTCAGAAATGCTCTGTAACGAAATAGAGGGTATGCATGATTTTGACCCCTTTTGGGGAGCTGAAATCATGCATACCCTCTTATTTTTTACAAAAAATCATGCATAGCCTCGCAAATGATGCAGCGGCTTCGCAAAATTCATGCATAGCCTCAAATTCGTTGCAGCAGCATCGAAAAGAGGACTTTCAACAATAATCCTTACAGCCTTCCTTCCACTTTCGTGAACTCCTGGACAGGCTCTTCTCCGCGCAGTACACGAAGAGCGCCGAATGCCAGAGACTCCATTTCATTCTCGCCGGCGTAGATCGAGACCGGGGCGATAAAGGAAACTCTGTCCTTGACCATCTTGGTAAACAGATCGGACTTCGCGATGCCGCCTGTCAGGACGATGCCGTCTACCTTACCGCAGACTGTGGTGGCCAGGGTCGCGATATTTTTGGCTACCTGAAGTGCCATGGCTTCATAGACCAGTTTTGCATACTCATTGCCGTCTGCGATCATCCGCTCCACGACTCTGGTATCATTGGTGCCCAGAAGGTCGATCAGGCCACCGTGCCCTTTGATGGCGTTCATCAGATCACGTTTGGTGGGATAATCTCCGGAGTAGCACATATTCACCAGCTGATAGGTCGGAACTCCGCCGACACGTTCCGGAGCAAAGCTGCATTCCTCATCGCTGATACCGTCGATAACACGATTGCCGGAACGAAGGGTCATGGTGATACCGCCGCCTAAGTGGGCAATGATCAGGCTGACATCCTTAAGGCTTTTTCCGTTCTCCTTTTCCCAGCGGATGGAGGCTGCATGCATGTTCAGATGGTGGCACATGCATTTTCTCTTCAGAGTCTTGAGGCCGGAGATCTTTGCCACCGGGATCATCTCGTTGATGGTGATGCCGTCGTAGACCAATGCCGGAATATGATTTCTCTGTCCGATGGCATAGGCGATCGGCGCACCGACGTTGGAGGCATGGGGATTATCCGGGTTAAACTCCAGCTGCCAGATCATATCTTCGTTGATGTTATAGGCACCACTGTTGATGGGCGGCAGAAGACCGCACCTGGAAACTACACAAGTCAGGTCTTCCGGCTTTACGCCGTGTTTTTCCAGTGTCTCAATGATGACGTTCAGACGAAACTCGTACTGGTCAAATACATTCTCGTATTTGCTGACCTCTTCCAGGCTGTGGGCAATGCTTTCCACAAACAGCGGGGTCTCATCCTGGTAGACAGCGATCTTGGTCGATGTGGAACCCGGGTTGATTGCTAAGATTGTTTCCATAGTTTTCTCCTATATGAATGTGTTTTCAGATCTATTTCTCGTTCATGGATGCAACAGCTGCCAGGCACATGGACAGGAATTTCTCTTCAGACGTGGAACCGCGGCTGGTCATGATGACCGGGCACTTGGCACCGACGATAAATCCGCCCATCTTGGCATGGCAGAATCCGGTCAGCATCTTGCCCAGGAAGTTTCCGGCATGGATGTTGGGAGCGACCAGGATGTCGCAGTCTCCCGCGCAGGGAGATTCAAATCCCTTGAAGGCAGCGATCTCTTTGTCGGTTGCACAGTCAAAGGAAATGGGGCCTTCCACGATACAATTGGTGATCTCGCCTCTCTGGTTCATCTTCTTCAGCTCATCGCCATCCACTGTCTCCGGCATCTTCGGATCCAGTTTTTCCTTGCAGGCCAGAACGCCTACCTTCGGGCAGTCATAGCCCAGGGCAAGCATGGTATCAACCGTATTCTGGATGATGGCTTTTTTCTGTTCCAGAGTCGGATAGGTCACCATACCGCCGTCTACCGGAACAATCAGTTTATGATAAGCATTCGGGCATTCGAAAGCGGTAAAGTGGCTCATGACACCGCCTTTTCCGAGACCGGTTTCCTTGTTGACAACGGCTTTCAGATAAATGCCAGAGTCGACTTTGCCCTTCATCAGGAAATCTGCCTTTCCTTCATTGATCAGGGCAACGGCCTTCTTGGCTGCTTCCGCAAGATCCGGCTCATCATAGATATCCTCTTCCGGAACGGTGAGGCCGATCTCTGCCAGAACTTTCTCGATCTCTTTCTTATCGCCCACCAGAACAGGCTCCACCAGTCCGGCTTCCACTGCCTGTTTTACTGCACCGAGGGTGTGGTCATCATTGGCGGCTGCCACTGCCATGCGGCTTTTCTTGGCATGACCCTGCAGCTTTGCAATGATCTCATCAAATGTTTTATATACCATAGTTCTCTCCTTATCTGTTTACTACGTTGATCGGATCTTCGCCTCTTTCCATGCGCTCAAAGTTCTCGACTGCAACAGTCAGCATGGTGATGAATGCTTCATCGGTCATGCCGCCGGTATGCGGAGTCAGGGTCAGTCTTGCAGCGCCTTCCGGGCTCATGTTCAGCAGCGGATGGTCAGCCGGAACCGGTTCCGGTGACAGAACGTCCAGACCTGCATGAGCGATCTCGCCTGCTTCCAGGGCTTTTGCCAGGGCAGCCTGATCGATGACTTCACCACGCGCGGTGTTGACGACAACAGCGGTCTTCTTCATGACTTTGAACTGCTCTTCTCCCAGCATGCCGACTGTCTCCGGGAATACCGGAACATGCATGGAGATCACGTCGCACTGTTTTACCAGTTCGTCATAAGGCAGATATTCCACATGCAGCTCTTTCTCCTGCTCCGGAGTCGGACGGAAGGTATCATAGTAGCTCATCTTTACTTTCCAGTTCTGCAGTCTCTTGGCCGCTTCCTTGGCGATGGCGCCCATACCTACGAAACCGATGTGTTTGCCGCGGATCTCATGTACGCCCTGCGCCAGAGCATAGTTCTTGACATCCACGAACGGTTCCGCTTTCAGTCTCTTGTCATAGTAAGCCATGGTACGGAAGCATTCCAGCATCAGGGCGACGGTAGCTTCTGCAACAGCGTCTGCATTGGCGCCTCTGTTGTTGGCAACCGGGATGCCTTTTGCCTTGGCAGCATTTACATCGATCATATTAAATGCCACGCCTTCGGACTGGATCAGCTTCAGGTTCGGGCAGGCGTCGATAACTTCCTTGCTGACACGGTGAGTCGCGTTTACCAGCAGATATTCTTTATCTCCGATCGCTTTGATCATCTCTTCGTCGGTATACGGAGCTTCCAGATAGGTGATCTCCCAATCCTCCGGGAAGTGGATCCCGTATTTGTCAAAGCGGCTCTGAAGAACTGTTGAAACGATTTTTTTGGCCATTGTTTTTCCCTCCTTATATTACAAATGTGCCTAAATGATAAACCATTTTAATTATGAAACAGTTTTCCGGGGGCCATACTTTCCCCGGAAAAGCTGCTGCATTCTATTCTGTGAAGACCTTTGCTTCTTCCTCTCCCTTCAGGATCCGAAGAGCTCCCTGTGCCAGGGATTCCATTTCATTTTCTCCCGGCAGGACGATGATGTTGGCGATGTTTTTGACTCTTCTGCAGATACCGTCGATCAGATGCTCGGAATTGGCCAGCCCGCCGGTAAGGATCACAGCGTCTACCGGCTCTTCAAAGATCGCCAGGAGCGTACCGATGCCCTTGCAGATCTGAAGCGCCATGGCGTCGAAGATCAGCTTGGCGTGCTGATCACCGGCAACGATCCGTTTGCCGACCTCCACCAGATCCGCGGTACCGAGATGGGCTTTCATACCCCCGCTTCCGTTGACTTTCTTCATGACCTTTTCCTTGGTCATCCCTTCGGTAAAGCACAGATCCACCAGATACATCAGGTTGATGGATCCGGAACGTTCCGGTGAGAAAGGACCTGCGTCGCTGGCTACGGTGTCGATCATCTTGCCCTTTCTGTAAGCGGCAATGCTGATGCCGCCGCCAAGGTGGGCCACTACAAAGTTGCATTCCTCAAAGGTTTTCCCCAACTGTGCGGCTGCCTTTCTGGACATGGCCCGGCCGTTCAGGATATGGGCAAAGCTCTGCCGCTCAAATTCGGGAAAGCCTGTGATCTTCGCCTCCGGAGGCAGTTCTCCTGCCACCACGGCGTCGTAGATATAAGCAGGGATCCCCAGAGGCGCTGCGATCTCGTCAGCGATCAGGGCTCCTAAATTGGATGCGTGCATATTGGTGGGCCTGTGGATCAGGGTGTCTTTCATAGCTTCGTTGACCACATAGCCGCCGGTCTCGATGGGCGGAAGCATGCCGCCCCTGGCCATAACGCAGGACAGTTCTTTCAGGTCAAAGTTCTGTTCCTTCAGATACTCCAGGATCAGTTTTGTCCGGATCGGAGTCTGGTCATACAGGGAAGTGCAGTTTGCAAATTCATCGCCCGTATGTTTAAAGGTATGATTTAAAACTGCTTCCTCATCCCTGTAAACCGCGATCTTCGTACTGGTGGATCCCGGATTGATAATCAGTATCGTGTACATACTACTTCTCCTTTATTTCGTTTTGATCTCCCCCCAATTGGAGATTTATTTTACATCTCTTTCATTCTGCTGCGCCACCAGGAACTCGCCGCCATAGATCCGGCGAAGGAGCGGTTTTTCGATCTTGCCGGTGGGATTTCTCGGGACATCTGCCAGAATGATCTTCCTGGGTCTCTTGTAACGGGGCAGGTCATGGCAGAATTCCTGGATCTCCTCTTCCGTCAGCGTCATGCCTTCCTTGACTTCCACGATAGCTGCGGCGATCTCACCCAGGCGCTTGTCCGGAAGACCGATCACGGCCACATCCTTTACAGCATTGTTGGTACGGATGAAGTCCTCGATCTGTACCGGGTAAATGTTTTCACCGCCGCTGATGACCACGTCTTTCTTTCTGTCGACCAGATAGATGAAGCCGTCCTCGTCATATTCCGCCATATCGCCGGTATAAAGCCATCCTTCATCATCCAGGACTTCTTCCGTGGCTTTCGGGTCATTGTAGTAGCACAGCATGACGCCGTCGCCCCTGACAGCCAGTTCTCCGACGCCTTCTGTGATGACATTACGGTCTGCATCCACGATCTTGGTTTCCCATCCGTAGCCCGGGATACCGATGGCGCCTACCTTATGGATGTTCTCCACGCCCAGGTGTACGCAGCCCGGTCCGATGGACTCGCTCAGGCCGTAGTTGGTATCGTAATCATGGTTCGGGAACACCTTCTTCCAGCGCTTGATCAGGGTCGGCGGTACCGGCTGGGCGCCGATATGCATCAGTCTCCATTGATCCAGATGGTATTCGTTCAGATCGATCCTTCCGCTGTCAATGGCATCCAGGATATCCTGGGCCCAGGGCACCAGAAGCCATACGATGGTACAATGCTCCTCGCTGGCAGTACGTATGATCCATTCGGAGCTGGCGCCTCTTAAGATGACAGCCCTGCTGCCGGCAATGAGGGATCCGAACCAGTGCATTTTCGCTCCGGTATGATACAGCGGCGGGATGCACAGGAACACATCGTCCCTGGTCTGACCATGATGCTTCTGTTCCACGATGGCCGCATGCATCAGGCTTCTGTGGGCGTGCAGGATCGCTTTCGGGAATCCTGTGGTGCCGGAAGAGAAATAGATGGCGCCCAGGTCATCGTCCGTCAGCAGGATGCTGGGGGCCTGTGAAGAACAGTAGCGGATCAGTTTATCATAACTGTCCGCAAAATACGGGCAGTCTTCTCCAACATAAAAGCAGTTTTTTACCTTCGGTACCGATGGAAGTACTTCTTCCACACGGCCGATGAATTCGGGGCCGAAAACAAGAGCGTCCACATCTGCCAGCTTCAGGCAGTGCTTGATCTCCTTGGCATCGTAGCGGTAGTTCAGGGGAACCGCAAGGGCACCGGTCTTTAAGGTACCGAAATAGATCGGCAGCCATTCCAGGCAATTCATAAGAAGGATCGCGACTTTATCCCCTTTCTTGATCCCGCGGGTCAGAAGGAGATTGGCGAAGCGGTTTGCCCGTACATCGAACTCTCCCCAGGTCATCTGCTTGCGGAAAGCACCGCTGCGGTCAGATTCGATCAGGGAAAACTCCCTCCATGTCACTCGTGGAATATTCCCGACTTCCGGATTGATCTCCACCAGCGCGACCTCGTCCTTAAAATACGTTGCGTTTCTTGATAACAGTTCTGTAATAGGCATTGTTTAATGGGTTCCTTTCACATCGTGCATCCTGCGTCAAATGCCTTTAGGTTCAACTCGGCAAATTTCGCGGGCACGGTTTCTTGTATGATCTTTTTCCAGTCTATTTCCATAAGTCCCAGCTGCTTTACCAATGCTCCCAGCAGAACGATATTCTGGGCTTTTACATTTCCAAGTGTTTCTGCAGTCTGAGCTGCATGGATGACAACAACATGGGGGACTTCCTTTTGCAGTTTTTCTACGGCGTCGGAGGGATAGGCAGCTGCTCCTGTCAGCACGGGCATGGGAAAGATCTCCCGGGTATCCGTGACAATGGTTCCGCCTTCCTTCAGATACGGAAGGGCTCTGACCGCCTCCACCTTTTCAAACGATACGATGAGATCCGCTTCTCCTTCTCCGATGATCGGCGAGTACACCTTCTTTCCGTACTTGATCTGGGTGACCACGGTGCCGCCTCTCTGGCTCATTCCGTGGATCTCGCTCATCTTCACATCATAGCCTTCTTCGATCAGGCCCTTCGCCAGGATGGAAGAGGTGGTAATAGTACCCTGTCCGCCGACTCCTACCAGGATAATGCTTTTCGTCATGTCATTCACCTGCCTTCCCGATGGCACCGAACTTGCACTGCTGGATACACAGACCGCAGCGGTTGCAGTTAGCGGTGTCTGCCACATAGGCTTTCTTTTTCTCCCCGTCAAAGGCCAGGGACGGACATGCTACCTTCATGCACTGCCGGCATCCGACACATTTGTCCGGATCGATCGTCACATGCTTGCCGGCATTAGCTTTCTGGACTTCCTTGATGAGGGCGCAGGGTCTTTTGGTAATGATCACAAAGGGGCCCTCTGCCTGGTAGGCTGCCTCGAGGGCTTCTTTCGCCGCTTCCTGGTCAATGGGATCGAAGATCCTGAGATGATCGTCATCGATGCCCAGCGCTTTTACCAGCGCTACGATATCGATGGCCGGGGATTCGTATCCCATCAGGTTCCGGACAGTTCCCGGATTTTCCTGATGACCGGTCATGGCGGTAATGGAGTTGTCCAGGATGACAGCCACGGCGTTGGTCTCAGAGGCAACGATATCGATCAGGGATGTCAGCCCGGAATGGAAGAAAGTGGAATCCCCCAGCTCCCCGATGGCTTTTCTTGGATCTCCCTGGGCTTTCAGCGCCCGGGATAATCCCACCAGAGCGGAGAATCCCGCTCCCATGCAGATACAGGTATCAAATCCGTTCAGCGGCGGATTGACAGCCAGGGCGTAGCATCCGATATCTCCGGCAGAGACAAACTTATCTGCCTGTTTGCTGAGGGCATAGTAAAAGCCTCTGTGAGGACATCCTGCGCACAGCACCGGCGGGCGGGCGGGAACTTCAACGCCTTCTGCCTTGTAGCGGAAGGTATCCTGTTCCCCCAGCAGGGAATCCCTGACCACCTTGGTATTGAACTCTCCCTGGATCGTCAGCTTGTCCTTGCCGGTCACATTGGTAAAACCGAGGGTCTTGACTGCGTTCTCCAGGTAAGGTTCTCCTTCTTCCACCACAATGATCTTCTCATATTTTGAAGCAAATTCCGTCAGGAGTTTTTTGGAAAGAGGATGGGTCAGTCCCATCTTCAGGACACTCACGGAATCCCCGAATACATCCTTCACATACTGGTAGGAAATGCCGGAAGTGATCACGCCGGTATCGGTGCCTTTTACTTCCTCCACCCTGTTCAGATCGCTGGTATAGCTGTACTCTTCCAGCTTTCCAAGCAGTTCCTCCCGGATGATGTGCCGTTTGCGGGCGTTTACCGGGAGCATGGAATATTTCTCCGGATGTTTTTCGTATTTGCGGACCGGAACTTCCTGCCGCTCTCCCAATTCCACAACACTCTTGGAATGGCAGACTCTGGTCGTCATACGGAACAGGACCGGGGTATCAAAGGCTTCTGAGATCTCATAAGCCTTTTTCAGGAAATCCTTGCACTCCTGGGAATCCGACGGTTCGATCATCGCCAGTTTGGCGTGGGGGGCATACAGCCGGTTATCCTGCTCGTTCTGGGAGCTGTGGCAGGCGGGATCGTCTGCCGTCACATAGACTAATCCTCCGTTCACGCCGCAGTATCCCGCTGTGAAAATAGGATCTGCTGCCACATTCATGCCTACATGCTTGAAGGTGCAGATGGCTCTCATGCCGCCGATGGACGCGCCAAGGGCTGCTTCTGCCGCCACTTTTTCATTGGGTGACCATTCGGAATAGATCTCATCCCGGTACAGGCCGCCGATATTTTCCAGGATCTCCGTGCTGGGAGTTCCCGGATAAGCGGCTGCAAAATGAACGCCTGCCTCATAGCAGCCTCTTGCCACCGCTTCATTTCCGCTCATGATCAGTTTACTCATACTACTTACGCTCTCCTGCTTTTTGATCGTATCTGGCCTTTATCGTCCGACCTATCAGCCCTTTAAGGTCTGTACAAGCTTTTCGATATAGGCCGGGGTGGTTCCGCAGCAGCCTCCCACGATGCAGGCGCCTGCGGCGATCAGTGCTTTCATATGCTCTGCGAAATCCGCCTCGCTCATATCATAGGTGACGCTGCCGTCCGCCTGAGGGGTCGGAAGACCCGCATTCGGTTTGGCGATCAGGGGAAGATCCGTTGCCTTACGCATGGCTTCTATGAGGGGCAGGACCTTATCCGGTCCCGTGGAGCAGTTGATGCCCACCGCATCTGCGCCTTCTTCTGTCAGGACCTGGGCCGCATTTTCCGGCAGATCCCCGTACAGGGTTCTTCCGTTCGCTTCGAAGGACAAGGTTACCATAACAGGAAGATCGCAGATTTCCCGGATGGCGTGGACTGCTGCCCTGGCATCCTCCAGGCTGATCATGGTCTCTACCGCGAAAAGATCTACGCCGGCATCCAGAAGGATCTGTGCCTGCTCTTTGTATACGTCAACAGCTTCGTCAAAGCTCTCGTCATCATCCGGATAGATGATCAGGCCTGTCATGGAGATATCGCCTGCCACCAGGGCCTTTCCTGCCGCTGCTTCTTTGCTGGTCTTTACATTTTCCGTATTGAGGGCTGTGATCTCACCATCCTTGTGGTATCCTTTCAGACGCTCCCGGTTCGCTCCGAAGGTCGGCGCGATCAGGATCTGACTTCCGGCGTCCACATAACCGCACTGCAGTTCCTTCAATACTTCCGGATGATCCTTGATCCATTCTTCCGGACATACACCTTTCGGCATTCCGTGTGCCATCAGCCAGGAACCGGTTGCACCGTCATAGATCGTAATGCCGTTTTCTGTCATCTGCCTGAATTCTTCTCTGGTCATATTCTTTCTCCTATCATGTTAGAATTCCGCAACAATTTCGGTTACGCAAGGATTCTTAACTGTTGCTGACATGTATTATACCAAAAATCTTTGCGTAACCGAACCTGTTTTTTCTGTCAGGGCCCCCATGAAGCAGTCTACGATACCGGCCGGTAATTGTTTTACGAGGCCGGAGCTTTTTAAAAGCCCCGGCCTCATATCTGAAAGATCGTAAGATTATTTCTTCTGTGCCCTTCCGATCTCGATACCCTTCTTGAAAGCATCTACGTTCGGCGGGATCAGTTTCGGCTTATTTTCGAATTTGTGCTCGATTCCTTTGATGATAACCTCTTCCGGAACCGCATCCGTGTATCCTACATATACGCCCAGCATAATGACATTCAGTGCTCTGTCATTGCCCATATCAAGAGCCATCTGGGTAACAGGCGCGGAGATCACGTTGACATCGTCCCTGTCAATCGGATCGGTTACGATCGTGCTGTTGATGAACAGGTTTCCGCCCGGCTTGACATTCTTCAGGAATGCATGAAGGGACGGGCCGTTCATGACGATCAGGTCTTCAACATTGTAGCAGACCGGAGCGCCGATCTCATCATCAGAGATCACGACGAAGCAGTTTGCCGTGCCGCCGCGCATTGCAGCGCCGTAAGACGGGAAGAAGGAAACCTTAAGGTCTGTTGCATCACAGGTTGCTTCCGCAAGAAGCTTACCCATAGTCATAACACCCTGGCCACCGAATCCGGCCATCATAATATTTCTTTCCATGTTTAAGCCTCCTCTTTATCCTTGTCTCTGTATACACCCAGCGGGAATTCTTCAAACATCTTCTCTCTTAAGAAGGTCAGAGCTTCCTTCGCTGTATAACCCCAGTTGGTCGGGCAGGATGTTACGACTTCTACCAGAGAGAAGCCTTTGCCGTCGATCTGGTTCTGGAATGCCTGCTTGATGTATTTACGGGTCTTGATAACATTCTGTGGGGTATCTACAGCTGTTCTTACCAGGAACTGCGGAGTCTTCAGCTGTGACAGCAGTTCGCAGACATGCATCGGATATCCGTGCTCCTCTACCTTTCTTCCGAAAGGAGCCGTGGTAGCTTTCATACCGATCAGTGTGGTGGGGGCCATCTGGCCGCCGGTCATACCATAGATACCGTTGTTGATGAAGATAACGGTAAAGTTCTCGCCTCTGTTGGCTGCGGAGACAGTCTCGTCGAGGCCGATGGAAGCCAGGTCACCGTCGCCCTGATAAGTATAGACCAGGGATTCCGGAGAGCATCTCTTCACGCCGGTTGCTACTGCACAGGCTCTGCCGTGAGCAGCGATGATAACATCGTGGGATACGAACTGCTGACCCAGACCGCAGCATCCGACACCTTCTACTCTGACCAGTTTGTCCAGCATTCCAAGTTCCTGAACAACTTCGCCGACCAGCTTATGAACAGTACCATGCATGCATCCCGGACAGAAACCGGAAATGACATCCGGCATTACGCCCAATGTTTTTTCATATACTTTTTTCTCAGCCATTACAGCACCTCCTTGATAAGCTGACGGGCACCTTCCAGTACCTGTTCATTGGTCAACAGCTGTCCGCCGGATCTTCTGCATTCATTGATCGGGCATCTTCCCTGGACAGCGTGATCGATATCCCATCTCATCTGTGCCGGGATAGACATTTCCACATCCAGGATACCCTTCACCTGATTGAAATCAAGACTGCTGAAGGCTTCATACGGGAACGGGGATACGGTGATCGGACGGATCATACCTGCCTTGATCCCTTCTGCTCTCAGCTGCTTCACAACCGCTCTGGAGATACGGGCGGAGATTCCGTATGCCGCAAAGATGATCTCCGCATCATCTGTCAGATATTTCTCTACACGGACATCTTTATCCCATGTAGCATACATTTTTTCTGCTTCTTTGTTGGCGATCTCCTGGCCTGTTCCGACACTGCCCGGGAAGCAGAAATGCTGCTTGCACGGCTCATGTCCGGTACATGCCTTGTCAGCGAATTTCGCCTTCATGGCCTTGATGTCCTCATCGGTCTTCATCGGAGGAAGCACAACAGGCTCCATCATGGTTCCGATCACGCCGTCGGTAAGGACCAGCACCGGGTTGTTGTCTCTCTGTGCCAGTTCGAAGGCTTCATAAACCATATCCACGCACTCCTGGACAGTAGCCGGAGCCAGAACGATCATACGGAAGCCGCCGTTTCCGGATGCCTTGGTAGCCTGCAGATAGTCCTGCTGTGCAGGCTGGATCGCGCCGATACCCGGGCCGCCTCTCTGAACGTTGACATATACCACCGGCAGTCTTGCAGATGCGCAGTAGGAAACGCCTTCACTGTAAAGACTGATACCGCAGGAAGAGGAGGAACTCATTGCCGGTGTTCCGGTCGCTGCAGCTCCGTAAAGCATGTTGACAGAAGCAACTTCGCTCTCACCCTGTACAAACACGCCGCCGACTTCCGGCATTCTTCTTGCAAAATATTCAGGAATCTCATTCTGCGGAGTAATAGGATAGCCCGCAAAGAAACGACATCCTGCTCTGACACCTGCTTCAGCGATCGCTTCGCAGCCTTTCATAAACACACGTTCTGCCATTTTTTACCTCCTCCTTACTGTCTCCACACTTCAATTGCCGATTCCGGGCAGATCTGTGCGCACATTGCGCAGCCGATGCAGTCTTCCGGATTGGCAGATACTACATACGGATAACCTTTTGAGTTAACCTTCTCGCCGACAGCGAGACAATTCTTGGGGCATGAAATTACACAGTATTCACAGGACTTGCAGAATTCTGTCGCAATTTCCACTCTTCCTTTCGCCATCTCACTTCCTCCTTAAGATGATATAAAAATTGTCTTTATTCAATCAACCCATTCATAGGTCAGATAAAGATTGATCGGGATCAGATGTTTGTCTGTCCTGTCCTTGACTGCTTCGTAAATTCCCTTCCTTACGCAGGCGCTGTTCACGGTTGTGAGTCCGTTGAACAGTTCATCTATCTTATCCAGTCCCTGAATGAATTCATCTTCGGTTGTCCTGTAACCCAGATTCGGGTTGCCGAGCACATAGATATGGTCCAGACGGATCGACTTCAGGATATGGGACATGGTCCCGTCAACGCCCTCCAGGCTTCTGGTCCAGGGCCTGTAGGAATTGACGATGTAGACGGGAACCGAATCTTCCTTTGCCAGAAGATCGCTGTAACTTCCCGCGAATTTCGCCGCCTGATGCCCGCCGCCGATATCCAGCAGCGTATAGCCGTCGCCATAAAGAGAAGCCCGCACGCCGCCTACGGAAGTAGGGGCATCTTGGAACTGTTCCTGAAAATGAATGTCCACGCCGTCCCTGGCAAATGCTTCCTGCATATCCCTGGAACGAAACAGGGGCTTTGTCTGGTCCAGGTCAAAAAGGTCCACCTTCCGGCCGGTCCTTTCCGCCAGCATATGAGCAATATTCAAGATGATCTCACTCTTGCCGCTTCCTGCCTCTCCGATGAAGACAAAGTTCTTCTTTTCCTCCATCAGCTGCTCGAACGTCTTATCACTTTCGTAAAATAATTCCATGTATCGGACTCCTTCATATAACTTAAATATTGTATCCCAAAAAATACAAATAAACAACTCCTGTTACGATAATAACTATAACGTTTTTTTTAAAAGGTTACAGGTATATGATGATTTTGACTATAAGAAAGTCCCGCAGATTGGACATATTGCATGATGAGCTTCTGTTCTGCAGAAAAAGCTCTTTCAGATATTTTTTCCCGCAGACAGAGAATGCACCGTCGTACATTGCTGTACTGACGGTGCATTCTCTGGTTTCTTCACATTATATAGAAGGGAACTAGCCTCTCTTTGCCTCTTCTTGCTTTGCTCAGATCGTCGGGAACTTGATCTCTTTGTATTTGTTGATCGTCTCCTTGACTTCCGGTTCTTCCGCCATTCTCTTCATGAAATCGATCCTTGTTGCCACGATCTCATCCAGATGGTAGCCTCTTGCCTCATCCTCGTTCCTGTCTCTGCAAAGTCCGTTCTCTACCAGAACAAACTTGCCGTCCTTCAGTTCCAGACCGGCGCCGCAGACTGCACACTCATACGGGAACTGGATGCCATCCCAGTGAACATCGCCCTTGAATACAAGGCCGCCATGGCAGTTCGGGCACAGACCGAAGTCCGGATCGCCCATCCACTTGCGCTCTTCCACCGGCGTATTGATGCACTCTACGATATTCTTGCCCATTTTGCGGACTCTCTCGAGATGATCCGGACGGATCACGATATTGCCGGGACGTCCGACTCTGGTAACCATATACTGGTCAACAACCCGTACGGAAGTGGTGAACATGGTAGCGCTCAGAGCCTCCAGGCTCAGGCCCTGCCAGTCGTGGCAGGAACCACCGACAGAGATCAGGCCCGCGACCATGTGCGGATTCTCCTTGACCTGGCCGATCTTGATGCGGAACGCCAGCTCATATGCCAGGAATCTCTGGGCAAATCTTAAATACAGGGAGGATGGCAGCAGATCGTAGGTCGGGCATCCGAGGATCAGACCGTTGCAGCTCTGGAACACATCCATGATCCTGTCCATATCGTCTTTCTTCTTCAGAACACAGCCGGGATAATCCTCTCTCTTGCCCATCATAACATCGCCCATCATCATGGTGCAGGACTCGCAGCCTGTACATGGCAGGATGTTATAGTCGAACAGATTGATAAAGATTACCTCCGCACCGGCTTCCTGACACGCCAGAAGAGCTTCCTTCACAGCAATATCAGAGTTTCCGTTATGCCTGCCGGCACTAATTCCTAATACTTTCATATATATTCCCTCTCCTTACTAAATAAACCTCATAACATTGAAGTACTAAGGTATTGTACCATTGTATGAAACTTCATGCAATATTAATAATGTATCGATGCATGTGTTTTTGTTAGATTCTGTTAATTTATTACAAAACTGTTTCTTTCTGCTCTGATAGCCGTCAGGTTTCCCGATCTGTTCCGTTCAGTATACATCGGCGCTTCTTGAAAGCAGCCCCGATCACTGTTATAGTTATCATGTTAATACTGATGATCATCACGGAAAGGAGTCCATATGCGTTACATACAGATGGGAAACACCGGGCTTACTGCCACTGCCCCTGCACTGGGGTGCCTTCCTTTGCAGCGCTGCACTACGGAAGATGCCGTGCAGCTGATCCGGAAAGCTTATGAAGGCGGCATCCGGTTTTATGATACAGCCAATGCCTATACTGACAGTGAATACAAGATCGGCCTGGCGCTTCATGACGTCCGTTCAGAGATCGTGATCGCTACCAAAAGCACTACCACCGATAAAGAAGGAACCTGGAAGAATATCCGCAACAGCCTGAAGATGCTGCAGACGGATTACCTGGATCTGTTTCAGTTCCATTGTGTCAATGAAGTCCCTGACCGAAATGACCCGAACAGCGCTTTTGCAGCTGCTCTGGAGGCAAAGGAACAGGGTCTGATCAGGCACATCGGCGTTACGACCCACCTGATCGCGATAGCGGAAGAGTGCATCGAAAGCGGCTGGTTCGAAACCCTCCAGTTCCCGTTCTCCTATATTTCCGCGCAGCGGGATCTGGATCTGGCAAAGAAATGCGAAGAGAAAGGCATGGGCTTTATTGCCATGAAAGGCCTGGCCGGCGGGCTGATCACCAACGTGGACGCCTGCCACGCCTTTATGAAACAATATCCCACCGTAGTTCCGATCTGGGGGATCCAGACCATGGAGGAACTGGTGCAGTGGCTGGATGCAGACCGCAGGGATCCTGATATGAATGACGACCTCAGGGCGCAGATCGAGGAGGACCGTAAAGCACTGGCCGGCAATTTCTGCCGGGGATGCGGCTACTGTCTGCCCTGCCCCGTTGATATTCCGATCAACAATGCTGCCCGTATGAACATGCTCCTTCGCCGCTCGCCTTATAAACCATATATGTCCGACGAATGGCATGAAAAAATGAACCGCATCAATGACTGTCTGGAATGCGGCACCTGCGCATCCCGGTGTCCTTACCAGCTGGACACTCCGCAGCTGTTGAAAGATATGCTGAAGGACTACAACGAATTCTATGAACTTCACAAAAATGACTGACAGCAAAAATAAAGTCTGATATAATTTTTTCGTAACTTAGGATCACATTATTTGGAGGGTAAATATGGGATACAAGATCTTCACACTGAGCCCCGGCTCAACATCTACAAAACTTGCCGTATTTGACGGCGAGGAAAGACTCTTTAAGGCTAATGTACAGCACGATGTTGCCAAATTAAAAACATTTGCCAGAGTTTCCGACCAGCTTCCCTACAGGGTGGAGACCATCCTGGACGAGCTGAAGAAAAATAACATCAAGATCGAAGATATGGATGCATTCGCAGCCTATTCCGGCGGTCTCGAATCCACCACTACAGGTATTTTCCCGGTCAACGCCAAGATCCTGGAGGACTGCTCATCCGGAAGACTGATGGAGCATCCGGCTATCTTAGGCGCTCAGATCATCGGCAGATTTGCAGCCGATACAGACAAACCGGCTTATCTGGTCAATCCGCCCGATGCGGACGAGTTCGATGATGTTTCCAGGATTTCTGGCATGAAAGGCATCCACAGAGAAAGCCACATCCATGTTCTGAATCAGAAAGAAGTCGCTATCCGTGCCGCAAAACAGCTGGGCAAAAACTACAACGACTGCAATCTCATCGTCTGCCATGTCGGCGGCGGTCTTTCCATCGCAGCCCACAAGCACGGCAAGATCGTGGACGGCAACGATGTGCTGAACGGCGACGGCCCCATCTCCCCGAACCGTACCGGTTACGTTCCGGTCCTTCCCATCGTGAAGATGTGCTACTCCGGCAAATACACCCTGGATGAGATGAAAGCGAAAGTCTCCAAGACAGGCGGCCTGTTGGGTCTTGTAGGAACAGACAACATGCTGGAGATCAAGGACCGCATCAAGAACGGCGATCAGTGGGCAGAACTGGTTTACCGTGCATTTGCATACAACCTGGCCAAGTACATCGGCTCCTACGCCTGCGTGCTGGAAGGCAAGGTTGACGCCATCGTCATGACCGGCGGCGTTTCCAACGATGTCGATTTCATCGCCAATGTCAAGAAATATGCCGGCTGGATCGGTGAGTTCATTGTTCTCGCAGGCGATTTTGAAATGGAAGCCCTTGCCAGCGGCGCCATCCGTGCCCTGAACGGCGAAGAAGAACTCTTAGAGTACACCGGTGTTCCGGTCTGGACACATTTCGACTTTGAGCCGGCAGACGAGTAATCTTTTCTGTGTACCATATGATACAGCACCCGGGCGGACCTTCGGATCCGCCCGGTTTTTATGAACTCTTCGCGTTAGTGTTTTGTCTTCGCCTTGCATATCTGCATTGCCTGAGCTATAGTATTCATACACATCGATCGACATATGATCCAATGGATCATTCTTTTTCCTTGCCCGTTCAGCGGCATAACTGTTTTCATGTGAAATAGTAGATTTTTAGTTTTCGCATGATGATCGAGCTTGATTTTTCATGCGTTTTTTTCATTTTTAATGTTTCACATGTTTATTTCCAGGGCTTTTTCATGCGTTTTTTTAAAAAATGATTTTTCACATGAAAAAAAGGACGGATTTTACATGCGTTTTTTCGAATTGTTAAAAAACGCATGATCTATGCCCGGAAAATTATATGCGTTTTTTCAAAATAGTGAATTCCGCATGAAAACCCAGCAGAAAATACCATGCGTTTTTTCAAAAATGTTTTATCCACATGATGTACGCAGAAACAAGCAACTAAACTTTTAAGCAAGCAGGAACAGGAGGACACATATGACGCAGGAAGTAATAACGAAACTGCTATCAGAAAAGAGACTATGGGACAAAGCAATCGATGACATTGTCATGCGGCTGCAAAATTCCCCGGAAGGAACGCTCCGCATAAATCATCAGAACGATCAGACTGCCTATTACCATGTTACAAAGCTTAACGGCATTACACAAAGAACCTACATCCGGAAGAAAGACCTGGATCTGGTCCGGAAGCTGGCGCAGAAAAAATACGACCGTGCACTGCGCCGGGTCCTTCTGAAGCAGATCCGCGCAGTTGACAGATTTCTGAAAGACTATGATCCCCCGGCGATCCGGGATCTTTGTAAAAAAATGCCCGATGACCTGAGACAGATGATACAAACGCCATTTTTGGATGATGACGCCTATGTCAGGCAATGGCTTTCTGTAACGTATCTTGCCGCCCCGTTCAAAGAAGGTGCTCCCGAGTATTATACCGCCCGGGGCGAACGGGTGCGTTCGAAGACGGAAAAGATCATTGCCGATACACTTTACTATGCGGGGATCCCGTATCGCTACGAATATCCTCTGCAATTGAAAGACGGGAGGATCTTCCGGCCGGATTTTATCATTCTCAATAAACGCACAAGGACAGAATACATCCTGGAGCATTTCGGAATGATGGATGATCCCGATTACTGCAGCAAGGCTCTGGAAAAGCTCTCCATCTATATGCAGAACGGCATTTTCCCGGGAGACCAGCTGATCCTGACCTATGAAAGCAGCAGACATCCGTTTTCCACAAACGACCTGTCAGGACTGATCCCGCATTATTTTATGTAAGCTGCGAAGAGCCTGCATGCAAACAGAAAACAGCAGGTCCTTCGGTCTCGAATTTTCTGCTGTTTCGTAGGTCTCTTTGTTTCAGTTTGTTCCGGTCGTACCCTTTTCCATTCGGCTGTGTCCTTGTTGCCGGATTCAGCCCGTTCCAGGTGCTGCGCTGCATGTCGTGAAATTTCTTCTGTTCCTTTTTGCTCTTTTTACTGAGCGGTACATATCTGTCCATTGGTCTTCTCCTCTCTGCTGTAAAATGTTTATGCAAATGATATTCCAGGCTTTCCGGGCTGTCAATATCCCTGCCCTGTCAGAAAGTTTAGCAGATCAGCATGGCACTTCCTGTTTTAAACAGCAGCAGTCCCAGAGGGATCAGCAGGATCGTGCAGCAGCAGACAGCTCCTATTACCCACATGACCAGCACGATCGGCAGTTTCAGCATCCAGAAGCAGGCTGTCAGCACAGCACCGGTAATACTGAATGCCAGACCGAAAACAGCTCCTAATAAAACAACGATCCCGATAATGATTAACATTGTGATCATAGGTTTGTACCCCCTTTTTTCTTTCTGAGGGCATTATAATGCCGGACTGTCCCGGGAAAAAGGATCAGTCCGGCCAATAAGCATAACGTATTATTCTGTTTCGGACAATTAGCGCGCCGGCTATCCGACGTATTCCACCCGGACATTCATATCCAGGTAGGTATCACAGCCATACAGGTCTCCCCGGTTCGAGTACTGCCACATATCAAACCCATACTCCCTTCCCGGGGTGTCATTGTACTGTGCATACCAGATCTCGTAATCTGTCAGCCACGCCAGTTCCAGGTTCCGGCGGATCCAGTCGTTGGAAGCATAAACGCCGGCCCGCAGGCCATTTGCCTCGATCGTGTCGCAGAATGTTTCCGCATTCAGGGTAAAACTTCCTGTGGCCACCGGTTCTGTACGGGCTTCACCATAGCCGGCCTCTTCTGTGTCAAAATAAACCGGAAGACTGATATCATAACCTTCTATATGTTCCAGCACAAATTGGGCCTCTTCCACAGCTTCATCATCATCGATCGCCTGGGAGAAGAAATAAACCCCGACTTCCAGACCGGCAGATAAAGCACCGTCCATATATTCGTAAAATCTGTCATCCAAGACGATCTCTCCGTTTTCATATCCCCGGAAGCCGACCCGGATAATGGCAAATTCCACGCCCTGTTCTTTCAAGGCAGACCAGTCGATGTCTCCGTTCCATTTGGAAACGTCGACGCCAACCCGGGAAATAAACCCTTCTTCCTCATATCGGATAAAACTTCCGTCCCTGCTCCAGGATTCCTCCCGAAGATGATTGGAGATATCGATCTCACCGGGAGCGGCGATGCTCTCGGGATCACCTGCATACCGTTCTGCATAGATCGTACCCGAACACAGAACGGCAGCGATCACTGCCAGGATGATCAGCCCTGTTAACCAATGCGCTTTTGTCACCGTTACTCCTTTATGGGTACTTTAGCCGACCATAAAGGTGCGGATCTCATCAACCATTTTCTGTGCGTTCTCCGGGCTGTCGGCGCGGACACCGATATAGTATTTGATCTTCGGCTCCGTTCCTGAAGGTCTTACGCATACCCAGCCGTTCTCAAGCGTATAGTAAAGAGCATTGGTCTTTGCAAAGCCGGTCTCCTCCGGTTTGGTGAAATCCCTGAACTTCACTACCGGATACTCTGCGATCTTCTCGTAAGGCTCATTGCGGAGCTTGTCCATGATGCCGGCAATCTCCTTAAGTCCTTCCTGTCCCGCTCTGGTAATGGAAATGGTCTCTTCCTGTACGAATCCGTAACGTTTATACATATCCTGGGCTACATCCCATAAGGACATGCCTTTGGATTTATAGAAAATGCAGGCTTCACTCATGGATAATGCAGCGCCGCAGGCGTCTTTATCTCTTGCATAAGGACCTGCCAGATAACCGCAGCTCTCCTCAAAGCCGAAAATAAAGGTGCCCTTGCCGGTCTGCTCGGATTCCAGGATCTTTCTTCCGATCCACTTGAATCCTGTCAGGACTTCTTTCAGTTCCGCGCCGTAGGCAGCCGCTACCTGATCTGCCAGCTGACTGGAAACGATGGATCTGACCACATAGCTGTCCGGAGCAAGACGGCCGGATTCTTTCAGGCTTCTTAATTCATACTCACAGAGCATGCAGCCGATCAGGTTGCCGGTCAGGTTGCGGAAGTTTCCTTCATGGTCCTTGACCATAACGCCCATACGGTCGGAGTCGGGATCGGTTCCGATCACAAGATCCGCATCGACCTTAACAGCCAGTTCATGAGCAAGCTTTAGAGCTTCCTTGACTTCCGGATTGGGATAAGCCACCGTCGGGAAAGCACCGTCCGGTTCTTCCTGTTCCTTCACTACATGGACATCGGTAAATCCGGCTTTCTTCAGAAGCTTCGGAACGATCTTGATGCCGGCCCCGTGGAGCGGCGTGTAAACGATACGTACTTCCGAACCTCTTTCCTTAACCAGTTCCTTTTCTCTGACGGTCTCATAGACAGCGTCCATAAAGGCGTTGTCCACTTCTTCTCCGATCTGAACATACAGGCCCTTGTCGATGGCTTCCTGCTTGGGCATCAGCTTCGGGGAAAGCATATCTTCCACTTTATTGACACAGTCCATGATCTGCTGGTCAAAGGGCTCCGATACCTGGGCGCCGTCTTCCCAGTAAACCTTGTAGCCGTTGTATTCTGCCGGGTTATGGCTTGCTGTCACGTTAATGCCGGCGATACATTTCAGATACCGGATGGCAAAGCTCAGTTCCGGTGTCGGACGAAGGCTTTCAAATACATAGGCCTTGATGCCGTTGGCATTCAGGACAGAAGCGCTGATATCAGCAAATTCCGGAGACATATGCCTGGAATCATAGGCGATCGCAACGGCATTGGCCGCATAACCTGCATTTTCCCTGCTGTTGATGTAATCAGCCAGTCCCTGCGTCGCTTTTGCGACAGTATATATATTCATACGGTTTGTTCCGGCGCCAAGGATACCCCTGAGTCCTGCAGTACCGAACTCCAGCTCCCGGTAAAACCTCTCTTCGATCTCTTTCTCATCCCCGCTGATCGCTTCCAGTTCTTTTCGGATCCCCTCATCCAGTCCCGGATTGTTCAGCCAGCTTTCATAAATTGTTTTTGCACTCATACTCCACCTCCGATAAAAACTTTGAATTACAAAGCACCTCTTTCCTGTTTAGTGTAGGAGATTGGATAACTTTCTGCAATATATTTTCAAGAAAATCTCCTATTTTTTTTCCAGGCGCTACCCCGGCCGCGATCAGGTCATTTCCGCTGACCGCCAGATGCGAGATCAGGAACGGCTCTTTCGTTTCCAGAATATCCTCAGCCGTCTTCCGGATACGGTCCAACAACTCCGCCGACACCTTCCCGGATACGGCCGTGGCTCTTTCTGTACCGGAACTAAGTCTTGCTTCCTTCAGTTCCAGCACGGAAAAGAAAGTCTCTTCCCCCATGCGGTTCAGCTGCTGTTTGATCAGGATCCGGTCATCTGCAAGCTCCGCATCCTGAAATCTGAGGATCTGCACCACGGCCTGCCGGGTCTGGTTGTCATATTTCAGTCCCCGGAACGCCCGGTCTGCTTCTTCCGGGGTCAGGCTGCCGAAAAAGGCTGCCATCAGGAGCCTCCTGCCGCGCTCTGTGTCTTTACCCTGCCGCAGGGCTTCTTTTCTCCTTCCGAAAAGCTCCATGAGCAGCGGATCATTTGCCGGATCGAAACATTTTTCTGCCTGCTCCTTTATAATATAAGGCGCCATGTTCAGCTGCGCGTACCGGTTAACGCGGCATGGATGATCGGACAGCAGGGTCTTCTCCCACTCCACCCGGATCCGTTCCATACTGATATCCGCCAGCTTTTCCGCATAGCACCTGGCCATACGGGCTGTTTCCGGTTCGATCTCAAATCCCAGCTGGGCGGAAAAACGGACTGCCCGCATGATCCGCAGAGCATCTTCCTCAAACCGTTCCGCCGGGACCCCGACGCAGCGGATGACCCGGTTTTCCAGATCCGAGAGCCCGTCAAACCGGTCGATGAGACCGTTTTCATCCCAGGCAAAAGCATTGATCGTAAAATCTCTGCGCTTCAGATCTTCATCCAGGGAACGGGTAAAGGTCACGCTGGACGGATGGCGGCTGTCCATATAAGGGCCGTCGATCCGGTAGGTCGTTACCTCATAGCCCGCGCCTTCCAGGATCACCATCACGGTTCCATGCTGGACCCCGGTATCCACGGTATTGCGAAACAGCTTCTTCACTTCCTGGGGAAGCGCGGAGGTCGTGATGTCCCAGTCTTCCGGGACCCGTCCCAACAGGGCATCCCGAACACAGCCGCCTACGATATATGCCTCGTAGCCGCTGGATTTAAGCACCTCCAGGATCTTTGATACCGGGTCCGGGACTTTAAGTTTCAATTCAGGGATCTTACTGCTTTGCATGGTCTTGCCTTCTTTTTTATGTTCCGGATGTCTGACTGTTATAGTTTACCATAGATTGTCTGAAACGTCCTACCATAAAAATGTTTTGAGTATGCTGACCGCTCTTATGTTTTGGCTTGCGCAGTTGCAGCACTATGTAATGTAATTGAGGCTATGCATGATATTAACCCTGCAAGGGACCTGAAATCATGCATACCTCAGAATATTTTACAAAAAATCATGCACAGCCTCACATTTGATGCAGGAGCAGGGCAAAAATCATGTACAGCCCTGTATTTGATGCAGATCCTCTTTCCCGGGATTTCAAAAGCCCGGCATTCACAGCATTTTCCGGAAGCCCAGAAACCCGGACAAAAAAAGAGCTGCCTCAGCAGCTCCTTTTCTGGTATCGTTCGAATGATCAATAGGCCTTGCCCCAGTATACCAAGGTCTTCGCGGGTTTTCCGCAGCAGACACAGGTTTCGGCGATCCGGTGCTGCTCAAAGGGCATGCACCTTGATGTTGCCGTGGTGTCTTCCTTGATCTTCATTTCGCAGGCCTGGTCACCGCACCACATAGCACGGACAAAGCCCGGCTTGTTGTTGATGATGTCTTTGAACTCCTCGTAATCATGGGCATCGTAGGTATGCTCCTGGCGATGCTTCAGGGCGCGGTTGTACATGTCGTTCTGCATCTGTTCCATGATCTCGAAGACTCTTGCGGCAAGCTCATCCAGGGAGACCGTGATCTTTTCCCTGGTGTCGCGGCGTACCACGATGGCCTGATTATTTTCCATATCCTTGGGACCGATCTCCACACGCAGCGGGATTCCCTTGATCTCCTGCTCTGCGAACTTCCAGCCCGGCTTCTTGTCGGAGTCATCCAGCTGGACACTGATCCCGGCTGCCTTCAGGGTATCATACAGCTCGCGGGATTTTTCCAGAACGCCCTCTTTGTGCTGCGCGATCGGAACGACCATGACCTGTACCGGCGCGATCCTCGGCGGAAGCACCAGTCCGTCATCATCTCCGTGCACCATGATCAGGGCACCGATGGTCCTGGTGGAAAGTCCCCAGGAGGTCTGATGGACATATTTCAGGGTGTTGTCTTTATCCGTAAACTGGATGCCGAAGGCACGGGCAAATCCATCGCCGAAATTGTGGCTGGTTCCGCTCTGCAGGGCTTTTCCATCATGCATCAGGGCTTCAATCGTATAGGTCGCCTCTGCTCCCGCAAACTTTTCCTTATCCGTCTTGCGGCCTTTGATCATGGGGATCGCCAGATATTTCTCGCAGAAGTCGGCATAGACATTCAGCATCAGTTCCGTTCTTGCCTGCGCCTCTTCGGCACTGGCATGGACCGTATGTCCTTCCTGCCACAAAAATTCGGAGGAACGAAGGAACGGTCTGGTAGTCTTTTCCCATCTGACCACGGAGCACCACTGGTTGTAAAGTTTGGGAAGATCCCTGTAGGACTGTACGATATTGGAATACAGTTCACAGAACAGGGTCTCGGAAGTAGGTCTTACCACAAGACGCTCTTCCAGTTCTTCTCCGCCGCCCATGGTGACCCAGGCACACTCCGGAGCAAACCCTTCCACATGGTCTTTTTCTCTTTCCAGAAGGCTTTCCGGGATGAACATGGGCATATATACATTGGTTACCCCTGTTTCCTTGAACATGGCGTCCAGGTTCTTCTGGATGTTCTCCCAGATCGCATAGCCGTTGGGCAGGATCATCATGCAGCCTTTGACGGATGAATATCTCATAAGCTCTGCTTTTTTGACCACATCCGTATACCATTGGGCAAAATCCTCGCTCATCGGTGTAATGTCTTCAACTAATTTTTTATCATTTGCCATAATCATATCCCTCCGGGTACTGCTTTACCTGAATCCTGCTGCCTCTCTGAGTTCAGCTGCTTTATCATCCTTTTCCCAGCTCAGGTCCATATCACTCTTTCCGAAATGTCCGTAATTGGTCGTTCTTTTGTAAATTGGCCGGCGAAGGTCCAGCATCCGGATGATCGCTGCCGGTCTCAGGTCAAAATGTTCGCTTACGATCTGTTCCAGGACAGAATCCGCAACACGCCCTGTGCCGAAGGTGTCCACCATGACAGAGGTGGGACGGGCAACGCCGATGGCATAGGAGATCTGGATCTCACACCTGTCTGCAAGGCCTGCTGCCACAATGTTCCGGGCAATGTATCTGGCTGCATAGGAAGCGGAACGGTCCACCTTGGTGCAGTCTTTTCCGGAAAATGCTCCGCCGCCGTGACGTCCCATGCCGCCATAGGTGTCCACAATGATCTTGCGGCCTGTCAGGCCGGAATCCCCATGAGGTCCTCCGACGATAAACTGTCCGGTGGGATTGATGTAGTATCTGGTCTTATCATCCACCAGCTCCGCCGGGAGCACAGCCTTGAAGAGCATTTCCTTAATATCCCTGTGGAGCTGTTCCTGGGTAACGGTCTCATCATGCTGCGTGGAGCAGACGACCGTATCGATACGGACCGGATGGTGCGCTTCATCATATTCCACAGTCACCTGGGCTTTGCCGTCCGGGCGAAGGTATGACAGTACGCCGTCTTTTCTGAGTTGCGTCAGCTTCCGGGTCAGCTTGTGTGCCAGATAAATGGGAAGCGGCATATAATCCGGTGTCTCATTGCAGGCGAAGCCGAACATCAGTCCCTGATCGCCGGCTCCTTCACTGTCATCGTCGGTACCGGCGCCGTCCCTGCTTTCCAGAGAGCGGTCCACGCCCATGGCGATATCTGGCGACTGTGTATCCAGCTTGATCAGGACCTGGCAGGTATCCGCGTCAAATCCGATGGAAGCGTCTGTATATCCGATCTCCCGGACAGTCTGCCTTACGATCTGCTCATAATCCACTTTCGCGGTTGTGGTGATCTCTCCCATCACCAGGACAAAATCCGTGGTGGTGCAGACCTCACAGGCTACCCGCCCGAAGGGATCCTGCTCCATGATCGCATCCAGGATACTGTCTGAGATCGTATCGCAGATCTTGTCCGGATGCCCTTCCGTCACGGATTCCGAAGTAAATACTCTTTTGCTCATTGATTCATCTCCATATCATCAGCAAATCGAGTAGGAAATCTCCTACTCGTTTCAGCTGCACTTTTGTTTGAATTTCTCGATCTCGTTCTGGTTCTGCGGGTCGATCTTTCTGATATCTCCGCCCAGACTTCGCAGCTTGACATCGAAGTCTTCATATCCCCGCTGAATAAACTCGATCCCGCCGACCTGTGTGCAGCCTTCCGCTGCAAGACCGGCAATGGTAAGCGCTGCACCGGCTCTTAAATCCGGAGCGCTGACCTGGGCGCCTTTCAGTTTTTCCACGCCCGTGATGATCGCAGTGTTGGATTCGATCTTGATCCTGGCTCCCATACGCGCCAGTTCGCCGGCGTATTTGAACCGGTTTTCGAAAATGCTCTCCGTCACGGTACTGATCCCTTCGGCAAGCGTCAGCGCCACCGTCATCTGCGGCTGCATATCCGTCGGAAATCCCGGATACGGCAGTGTCTTGACCTGCGTCGACTGAAGACGGGTGCCCGCCACGACTCTGACTGCTTCATCGTACTCTTCGATAAAGCAGCCCAGATCCTCCAGTTTTGCCGTAATGGACTCCAGATGCTTCGGAATCACATTGTTGACCGTTACGTCACCGCCCGTTGCAGCGCCCGCAAACAGGAAGGTCCCTGCCTCGATCTGATCCGGGATCACGGTGTACTCCGTCGCATGCAGGGATTTGACGCCCCTGATCCTGATCACATCCGTGCCCGCGCCCCTGACATGGGCTCCCATACTGTTGAGCATATTGGCAAGATCGACCACATGAGGTTCCTTGGCGGGGTTCTCAATGATCGTGCTTCCTTCCGCCAGAACGGCTGCCAGCATCACATTGATGGTAGCGCCGACGGTAACAACGTCAAAATAGATATGGTTGCCCACCAGTTCGTCCGCTTTCGCCTTGACCTGTCCGTCCTCCAGGTCCACCGTAGCGCCGAGAGCTTCAAAGCCCTTGATATGCTGGTCAATAGGTCTCGCTCCGATGACGCAGCCGCCCGGCATCGCCACTTCCGCTTTATGGAAGCGTCCTAAAAGACTTCCCAGAAGGTAATAGGAAGCACGGATTTTGCTGATATATTCGTAATTAAGGGTACAGGAATTAACGGTTGCCCCAATGATCTTAACGGTATGTCTGTCTATTCGTTCAACCACGGCTCCGATCTGAGCGATCGCATCCAGCAGCAGATTGATATCGCTTACATCCGGCAGGTTGCTGATAATAACCGGTTCGATGGTCAGGATCGATGCGGCGATCAGGGCAAGCGCGGCATTCTTGGCGCCGCAGATGTCCACTATGCCTCTCAGCGGTTTTCCGCCTCTGATGATATACTGTTCCATAAAGTTCCCCGAAAAGTCAGTTTGTTAACCACAGCATTATAGCATAATGTATTTGGTAATACAAATGCTTTCTATGAATTCGGCATACTGCAAAATGCCGAAAAAAAGGCGGTTCCCGCCGGGCGGAAACCGTCATTTTTTCATTTTCCGGATATGGATGGATCGTAACGTTCCGGACACGTCCCGGACGCCTCAGTCTTTCAGTTCGGAAGTACAATGCGGGCATCTGGTCGCATCAATAGCGATCTCACTCTTGCAGAACGGGCAGACCTTTGTGGTCGGAGCTGCCGGAGCTTCTTCCACGGGTTTCTTGACTGCATTGCGTGCTTTGTTAAACGCCTTGATAATGCAGAACAGCACAAGGGCGATGATAAAGAAGTTCAGGACTGACATGATGAAATTGCCGTACATCAGTTCCGCCCCGTTAATGTTGACGGACAGATGAGAAAAGTCCATGTTGAAAATAGAGCCGATCAGCGGAGAGATCAGATCGCCTACCAGCGAATCAACGATCGCTTTGAATGCAGCACCGATGATAACGCCGACGGCCAGATCTATCACATTGCCACGGCTGATAAATTCCTTAAACTCCTGGATGATTCCCTTTTTCTCGCTCATAACACAACCTCCTGTATTTTGTTTGCAACAAATTTATGGTCTGCTGACATGCTCTGCCTGTGATAAGGTGCAGGATATCAGATATCAGCCTTCATTGATCACCGGGATCTCATAGCCGTGGGTCCCGATGTACTGTCCGGCGGAATTGAATTCCTCATCGGATGAATAGGAAAATACCTTGAGCCGGAAATTACTGATCTGATCCGACTGAGGCGTGGGTCTCAGCTTAATGGAAGTCATCAGGACTCCGTCCGCCATGTCTTCCTGGGTCAGATGGATATAAGTTCCGGTCTGGCCGATGTCATTGTACACCCATACGCCCATGTAACCGGTCACTTCATCCAGCGCGGCATCTCCCATAAACAGGTCCGGATTGCCGGAAATGTCCCTGGGTTCTCGTATAGTATACACCTTTTCCTCGCCATTTACAGTAAATCTTAATTCATAGCCGATCTTGTACTGAGTCTGCGTATCCACGGCGTTCCAGTAGGATTCGTGGAGTGTGTAGTAGTCGTCATAATAGATCGTCTGCTCCTCGGAGTTGATCGCCTCAAAAATAGCGATATCTTCGTCCGGCGTCCACACACTGCTGTAGGATGTGATCTGTTCCATGACGCCGCCTCCGCCGATATAGAATCTGACTACTTTCTCATTCGGAAGGTCCACGGAGGTCGGCTCCGTGGTGGTTTCCACCTCCTGCGGCGCCTCGGTCGGCTCCTCGGTTGCTTTTTCCGTGATGACCGTCTCCCCAAGCTCTTCCGGCGCCTTGATCACCGTATCCCTGGAAGCTAAGATCACAATGATCACAATGATCACGATCAGCGCTACCGTCATGAGAGCCAGTGTTTTTTTGATTGTTCCGCTCATAGTTTTCATCTCCAAACCGGGCCGGTCCTTGTCAGACCAGTTCTCCGTTCATTTTCATCAGCATTTTCTCTTTTGTTACATCGATCACAAACCATTTTGCCTCTACCGCCGCGATGCATTCCCCGCCGGAGTAGAATTCCAGGGCATTGGTGTGGTCGTTTTTGGTAAATCCGTCCGCCAGGAATGTCTCCCCGCTGTCCGGGGTCTTCATGACGCCCACCTGCTCCAGACGGAAGGTAAGCTCCGACACCAGGCTGACATAAGACAGTTCGGGAAATGTCACCAGAAATTTAGGTTCCTCGCCCGGGATCAGGCGGAATCTGCCCATTTTCAGGAAAGGACCGTTCCTGCTTTTGCCCAGCGTTACCCGGATCGGAAACTTGTCCTCAAAAATGTGGCTGATATAGATCGGGAAATCCGCCCGGAGAACGCTTTTGTCCCGGTCGGGCTTATACTCTTCCCGGATCTCATGCAGGGCCTTCTGGATCCTGTCCGCCGTGATGTCATCCCGGAAAAATCCACCCGCTTTCATGCGTTTTTTAATGGCGAATCCCGCTTCCAGGTAAAACTTATAAGCATCCCTGATCCCCATCCCCAGGATCAGGTCTTCCCGGCAGATATTGCCCATCGCCAGGGCATAGTCCGCAAATCGGTTGTCAAACTCCCCTTCGCTGAACCGGTACATAGTGTCTTTGTAACCGTCCACGATCAGGTTCATTCCGGTGTCGATGTTCTTCACCGTCCCGTACCCGTGGATCAGCATATCACCTGCATGATAGATCGATTCATCGATTCCTGCAAGAGCCCCGTAGGAAAAATACCGGAACGCCTTCTCGTACTCAGGCTCCCCTTTCCCTGCCAGGCCTTCATAGCAGATGCACCCCAGCGCGTTGGCTGCAAAAGGATCCCCGGTCTCCCGGTACAGCTTCTGCAGATGCTTTTCAGCCTGCCGGAAACTCTGCCGGTAGACAGGACTTCCTTCCAGATAGCCCCAGGCCAGGATCTTCATCGCCTGGGTATCATTCTTTTCGGCCAAGTCTCTGACGCATTCCCGGTACAGAGCTTTCGCCGCCGGGGATGCTTGTTTTAATTCTTCGTCATTTTCATAGGAATTGATGATGTGACGCTTCTGGGACAGGCAGTAGATCCATTCTTCCCGAGGTCTTTCCCGGTTGTATTCAAAGGTCCTCACCCTGCCGGCGATATCCTCGCAGACCGCTTTGTAAGCGGTCTCCTCCAGATTGGTACTTCCCAACAGGCTGTCGTCCCAATGAGAATCATCGTCAAACCGGACAATGTATTTTTCCGAATCCTCCCGGGAAACGAATCTTTCTTCCAGTTTCCAGTAAAGCTTTTCCGTCAGGGAAAAGATGGTGGAAAACAGCTCGTCCTCTGTTTCCGGGGCGTCGGAGAAGGTGTCTTCCTTATACCGTCTCTCAATGTCCAGGTCCTGATAGAAAATATTCTGGATCAGCCAGAACCATTCCTTGAACCGTCCCAAAGGATCTTTGCTCCGGTTGATATTGCGCAGGGCCTGGGCGATATCCTCTGCCTGCAGAGGATATTCCTGTTCTGCCCGGATGTTGAAGATCGGGAAGACATGGGTCGCGATATCCCGGTACATGACCTGAGCCGTGACCAGCTTGATCAGTTCTTCCCGGTTGACCATCAAAGGCTCGATCAGCTCCAGGCCAGATCCGTCCAGACTGATCATGGAACCCGGTTCCCCGTCTTTTGAATAGGGGATCACCATGGCCGATCCGTCTCTGTGGATCCCGGAAACCTTGCCGTAGCTTCCCTGATATTCGCCGTATTTGATTGTTACCCAGTCACCCTGTCTGAACATCTGCTGCATTCTTCCCGGCTGTATTTCTTTTGCCGCTACAGATCCAGCGTGATCTGACGGCCGCTCTTCTGATACTGATGATAAGAAACTCCCGCTGCGTCCAGCATTCTTTTAGACGCCACCACACTGTCCGATCCTGCATATTTGTCGCTGTCATAGATCAGTGTTTTGATCCCGGACTGGATGATCGCCTTGGCGCATTCATTGCAGGGGAACAGTGTCACGTACAGTTTGGTCCCTTCCAGGCTTCCGCCCCGGTAATTCAGGATCGCATTCAGCTCACTGTGTGTGGAATACAGATATTTGTTGTGGTCCGGGGATGTGTCGGTCTTTTCCCAGGGAAACTCATCATCGGAGCATCCGATGGGGAAACCGTTGTATCCGATGGAAAGGATCTTGTTGTCGCGGCTGACAATGCAGGCTCCCACCTGGGTGGAAGGGTCCTTGGACCTTTTGGCTGCCAGCATAGCAACGCCCATAAAATACTCATCCCAGTTGATATAATCCAGTCTCTTATTGCTCATCTTCCATCCTCCAGTTTACTGATCCGTCTGATATGATTGGCTCCTTCGGAGAAAGGCGTGTCCAGGAAAATGTCCAGCAGCTTCACCGCCCGTTCCGTATCCAGTACTCTGGCTCCGAGGCACAGAACATTGGCGTCGTTGTGCTCTCTGGTCGCCTGGGCGGAAAACTCATCCGTCAGCACCGCTGCCCGGATCCCCCGCACTTTGTTGGCGGCCATGCTCATCCCGATCCCGGTACCGCAGACCAAAAGCCCTTTTTCGGCCCGACCGGATACGACTTCTTCGCAGACTTTCTTCGCATAGTCCGGATAATCACAGGAATCCGTACTGTATGTCCCCAGATCCGCAACTTCAAAGCCTCTGTCCTCAAGATGCCTGATCAGCTCATTTTTCAACTCATACCCTGCATGATCACATCCGACCGCTATCATTTCCTTCTCCTTTCAGATGGTCTCCTCCGACCGGGTCAGCCTCTCCAGCAGTCTGTCCGTGACCCGGTCCACCACCGCACAAACCGCATCATATTCTTCGATACTGCCTCCCAGGGGAAGCGTGATATCTCCGGTTTCCCCTACAAATTCCCGCAGCATATAGACATTGGCTGCTTTGGGGAAACTGTCATAGACCTTCTGCTTGCTGTCCGCATTGAAGGTCAGGATCAGCGTACTCTCGGAAAACTCCGTATCCTGAAGGGCACTGGCCGTATATTCATCCAGGGACAGGCCCTTTATCCGGGCCAGTTCCGCGATCTTCTGGTTGGCCGGTTCGGGAAATAACACGATATTGCCCCGGGAGGTCACCGAGATCCCTTCGATCTGCCGCTCCTTCAGTTTTTTGTCAAACAGGACCTCCGCATAAGGACTGAGGCCCGTTCCTTCTTCATCCAGAAAAATGATCTTTTTAAACTTTGCCATATTACTGATCCGGCCTGATGCCGGTTATCTCCTCTATCATATCCGCGGTCACGGTGCCTTCCCGGAGGATCCGCATCCTCTGGCCGCTCATATCGATCACAGTGGAAGAAACCCCTACCGGGCATTCCCCGCTGTCGATGATCAGGTCAACCCTGCCGAACAGGTCTTCGATCACGTCCTGTCCGCATGCCGCGCTTCTTTTACCGGACAGATTAGCTGAAGGCGCCGCCAGCGGAGCCTTCGCCTGCTCGATGATCCGGACCGTCAGATCGCAGTCCGGCATACGGACTCCGATGGTATCCCCGCCTGCCGTCACTTCTTCCGGAATGCCTGCAGACGCCTTCTTCCGGAAAATAAGGGTCAACGCTCCCGGCCAGAACTGTTCCATCAGCTTCCTTGCCGCTTCGCTGACTTCCTCCGCCAGAAGATCCACCTGCCCACGGTCTGCCACCAGGATGCTTAAGGGTTTGTTCTCCGGACGTCCCTTCGCTTCGAAGATCTTCCGGATCGCGTTCCTGTCGGAATAAACGGCTCCCAGACCGTACACGGTATCCGTGGGAAAGGCGGCGATCCCGCCGCTTTTCAGCACCTCTCCCGCCGCACGGGCCGCAGCCTCTTCCGAACCTTTTTCCTGATTGATTGCAATGATCCTGGTTTTCATTTGTCCGCCATTATAGCACACTTTTTCGCGCCCTTGCAATGAATTGGCGATTTTGTTATAGTACCTTCATGCTTGCAAAACTGTCTGATCCTTATATCATCTGCGCTGCAGCCGGACTCCTGGGCTGTTTACTGGTCGTCTTCTTTGTCGGGACCAGAAGACCCCATGACAGGATCCGCATGTTCGTCTGCTGCCTGTTCGCTCTGTTCTTTATGTTCATCGGCGCCCACCTGCTGTTTTTCCTGGTGGGGCTCCCGCATTTTGCGCAGAACTACGGTTCTTCCATCTATGATATCCAGAGCTTCTTCACCGCCGTTTTCAACGCCGCCTCCGGCATGGTCTTTTACGGCGGCCTGTTCGGAGCGCTCCTGGGCGTCGTGATCTTCTGCCGGATCAATCACGAAAATACCCGCTCGTACCTGAACGCCGCCTGCTGCGGTTTTCCGATGATGCATGCCTTCGGGCGGCTCGGATGTACCCTGGGCGGATGCTGCTACGGCATCGAATATCATGGGATCATAGCAATTCAGTATACACAGGAGCACATCAATCCGGGGATCAGCGATCACATCGCAGATGTTCCCCGTTTTCCGGTACAGCCCATGGAAGCCGTGCTGGAAGCTGCCATCTGCGTCCTGCTGGTGGTGATTTATCTGCGAAACGGCGATCGGTATTCCATTCCGGCAATCTATCTGTTTGTCTATGGGATTGTTCGTTTTTCAGACGAGTTTCTGAGAGGCGATACCATCCGGGGACTGTGGGGACCGTTTTCCACCAGCCAGTGGATCGCCCTGTGCTGTGTGATCGGCGTTCTGATCTATGTTTTTGTCAGATATCGCAGAAGAACTGCCGGACGAGCTTCCTGACAGCGGCTGCATGCAACGAATTTGCCGGTATGCGCGATTTTAGGTCAAATTGAACCTGCAAAATCACGCATACCTATTCATTTATTGCACAGTTTCCCTGTGAAATCGTTCATACCACCTGATTCGTTGCAAGATGCCCCTATTATAACGTTCCCAGAAGATCGGACAGCCGGGAAAACTGCTCCAATGTAAGGGCTTCTCCACGGATTGTCTCTGACAGCTGCATTTCCCGAAGAGCGGAAACGATCTCCTCGCGGCTAAAGCCTAAGGAAGCATCGTGGGAAACCGCGTTGGCCAGGGTTTTTCTTCTCTGGTTAAAGGCGGCGCGGATGATCCGGAACATCTTTTCCGGATCTTTCGGTTTTACAGGGCGATCCTCTTCTTCATAAAGATCCAGCCGTATCACGGCAGAATCCACATCCGGCCGGGGAAGGAAACAGTTCCTGCTCACGGTCATGATATAGTTGGGCAGTGCGTAATACTGTACCGCCAGAGATAAGGCGCCGTAGCTTTTGCTGCCCGGACCTTCCTGCATTCTCTCCGCCACTTCTTTCTGCACCATGACGGTGATGCTCTTAATAAAGCGGCTCTTGTCCAGAAGTTCCAGGATCACCGGCGTGGTGATGTAATAGGGAAGATTAGCCACCACCCGGGCCTTTTCCCGGGCAACGCCGTCTTCTTCCGACAGAAGTTCCGAAAGATCCACTTTCAGGATATCTTCATTGATGACCGTCAGATTCTCATACTCTCCCAGAGACTCCTTAAGAATAGGGATCAAAAGCTTGTCCACTTCCACTGCGATCACCCTGCCCTGATCCGCCGCACGGCATAAAACCCCCGTGAGGGCTCCCAGTCCGGGACCGATCTCCAGGATCGTGTCCGTTTCCGAAACCTGTGCCGCCCGTACGATCCCCTCCAGGATATTATCGTCTACCAAAAAATTCTGTCCGTACTTTTTTTGGATGGGAAAGTTGTATTTTTTCAGTAATTCAATAGTTGTTGTATTTGCTCCTGCCATAGCGGTCTTCCTTTTTCTGCCGGATCAGCGCCGGATCATTCTCATTTGCAGACGCCGTATACCCGGCATGCATTTTCCTCGGTGATCTGAATGACCTCCTCTGCCGAAAGCCCCTTGATCTGCGCCAGGACCTCCGCTGTATAACGGATCAGGGAAGAATCATTTCTCTTTCCCCGGAAGGGAGACGGCGCCAGGTAGGGACAGTCGGTTTCCAGGACAATATGGTCCATTGGCACATAGGCTGCCACTTCCTTCAGTTTCTTCGCATTTTTATAGGTCAGGACTCCGCCGATCCCGATATAAAAGCCAAGGTCCACATATTCCCGGGCCATCTCTTTGCTGTAGGAAAAGCAGTGTATGATCCCGCCCGCTTCCTGCGCTTTTTCCGCCCGGATCATATCCAGGGTGTCGGCTGCCGCGTCCCGGCTGTGCACGAAGATCGGCCGGTGAAATTCCCGGGCAATACTGATCTGCCGGGCAAACCAGTCCTTCTGCACGTCTTTTTGAGTATCTTCATAATGATAATCCAGGCCGATCTCTCCGACGGCCATGATCTTGGGCTCTGCAAGCATCGCCCGGATCAGCTGTTCCTCCCGGTCCCCGGCTCTCCAGTCCGGCGTGATGATCTCCCCTTCTTCATACCGGTTAAGTGCCTCCAGGACCAACAGTCCGAACCCCCATTCACCGGATGTTCTTTTCTTCATCACGGGCTTTCCGGCATTGTCGCCGCTTTGATAGGCTTCACAGGGATGGATCCCCGCTGAGCCGTACAGGAAATCATACCGTTTTGTCAGCTCCAGGATAAAGGGCATGTTCCGGACTGCTGCGGAAGCGTCCAGGACATAACCCACTCCGTTTTCAAAAAGACCGGAAAGAAGTTCTTCCCGGTCTTCATCAAATGCCTGATCATCATAGTGTGCATGCGTATCAAAGATCATAAAGTGTCCACCTGTGCCAGCACTTCCTTCAGATCCCTGCGGGCAAACAGGATCTGCGGCTTCTCCGTCACCTTGTTGCCGGAGGGATACAGGCCGAAGGTGTCAAGCTGGTCGAAGCTCCTGAGGCTGGTATTTAACTGCCCTGCGATGTTTTCCGCTGTTTCCGGCATAAAGGGCTGGATCAGGGACGTACAGATCATGATGCCTTCGATCAGATTGTACAGAACAGTGGCCAGACGGTCTTTCCGATCTTCCTGTTTTGCCAGGACCCAGGGTTCTGTCTCGTCAATGTATTTGTTGCATCTCTTGTAGAGATTCCAGATCTCTGTCATGGCATCCGCTACATGAAGGTCGGTCATCATGTAAGCCACCTTGTCCCGGAGCCCGGCGAGGCCAGCCTTGAACCCTTCATCCAGAGCCTTGATCTCTTCGCTCTCATTCTCATTGCCTTTGTCTTCCACGACGCCGCCGAAGTATTTGTTGGACATGGAGATGGTACGGTTGACCAGGTTGCCCAGGGTATTAGCCAGATCGGAATTGACCCGCTCTACCATCAGTTCCCAGGAAATGGTGCCGTCATTGTCAAACGGCATCTCATGCAGCACGAAATACCGGACCGCGTCCACGCCAAAGATCCTGACCAGATCGTCCGCATAGATCACATTGCCGCGGGATTTGCTCATCTTGACAGGCGCGTCCTCATCAGCCTGGTTATCCTTCTTGGCCAGCAGCAGCCAGGGATGTCCGAAGATCTGTTTCGGAAGCGGAACATCAAGGGCCATCAGCATGATCGGCCAGTAAATGGTATGGAACCTTAAGATATCCTTGCCGATCAGGTGAAGATCTGCCGGCCAGTACTTCTTGTAAAGCTCTCCGCAGTTTCCATCCGCGTCGTAACCAAGGCCGGTAATGTAGTTGGACAGCGCATCGATCCACACATAGACCACGTGATCCGGATCAAAATCCACCGGGATGCCCCATTTAAAGGAAGTCCTGGACACGCACAGGTCCTGCAGGCCCGGCTTCAGGAAGTTGTTCATCATTTCGTTCTTACGGGACTCCGGCTGGATGAATTCCGGATGGGTCTCGATATGCTCGATCAGACGGTCGGCATATTTGCTCATGCGGAAGAAATAAGCTTCTTCCTTGGCCGGATGCACTTCCATGTTGCACTCCGGGCAGCGGCCGTCCTTTAACTGGCTCTGGGTATAGAAGGCTTCACATTCCTTACAGTACATGCCTTCGTAAGCGCCTTTATAGATATCGCCCTTCTCATACAGTCTGCGGAAGATCTTCTGGATCTGCACTTCATGATCGGGATCCGTTGTCCGGATAAAACGGTCATAGGAAGTATTCATCAGATCCCAGATGCGCTTCACTTCCGCCGCAGTAGTGTCGACGAATTCCTTCGGGGAGACTCCGGCCGCATTGGCCCTGTCCTCGATCTTCTGTCCATGTTCATCGGTTCCTGTCTGGAAACGGACGTCATAGCCCTCCAGCCTGCGGAATCTCGCGATGGCGTCTGCCAGTACGATCTCGTAGGTATTGCCGATGTGGGGTTTGCCTGATGTATAGGCGATCGCAGTAGTAATGTAAAATGGTGTTTTCATATCATTCTCTTTCTATCTTAAATAATTATTGATCAGTAACTCATATACCGAAGGCCCAGTCCCCGATAGATCTGCACGGCGCTGGGAAGGCTCGGCATCACGGCGCATACGACTGTGTTGTAAATGATATCCGCAACACAGAGAAACCCGATGATATACCAGATCGTGACAAACACGCTGTTTCTGACACGGCACGCCATCCGGAACAAAAGAGGCACCACAACATAGATGATCAGGATCGCCAGCACGGCAAATTCAATGGCGGACCTGACACAGATAAACCCGCCCAGGCTGCCATAATTCAGGATCTCCAGGTTGTAGTTCCATAAGCGGATCCCGCCGCACAGATAGTATAGCAGCAGGCCGATCCCCAGCTGGACGGCGCACCCGAGAAGCGCGCTCAGCAGGATCACGAACCATGGCTGCCGGCGAAGTCTGTAAAGCAGCAGGAAAAAGAGGAGCGCAGCGATACAGTATACATCGATCCAGGGGCCAAAGGTGTTGCCTCGGATATAAAATGCCGCTCTTCCGGAATTAAACCAGTAAAAAATGATCTCATACAGAAACCGCAGAAATCCGCCGATCGTAAATACGGCCAGGCCGATGCCGAACCAGGTGGATCTATAAAAATCATATGGCTCTGTCAGGTAATATTTGTAATCTTCAAACATAACTGTCCTCTCGATACTTGCTAATGATTCTGCACAAAAGAGCCTCCGCAAAGAAGCCTTTTACCTTAACTGGATTATCATAATAAATTCATTGCGCTTTGGCAACTGTTTTCTGCTATAAACAGGAGCACAGGCAGGAGAACTGTGTTATAATGAGGGCATGATCCGGGAAAGGAGAAAGCCCCTTTATGAAGCTGTCCCTTAAAATGATCGCCGAAAGGCTGGAGCATAAGAGTGCCGTCCTGAAGTTCAAGGATATCTACAGTACCCTGAGGCTGGAACGGCCTTTATTCCTGAACGACGAAACGGTGCTTGCCGCCGATACACTCTATATCGCCTCTCCTGATGATCTCGACCGGATCACGCAGTTTCATAACGGCTGTGCCCTGGTCGTTCCCGGTTCGGAAGAGACCGATATCAGGAACTGTCCCGCTGTTATCGTAACAGACGGAACGTTGGATACCCTGCAGCTGTACGATGAGATCGGCGAGATCTTCCAGACCTTCCTGGACTGGGAAGAAGCGCTCAAAAATGCTTCCGCCCCCGATCATCCCGGCAATGCGCTTTCTGAACTGCTCCGTTCTTCCGAAGATCTTTTCCAGAATCCTGTCCTTCTGTGCAATTCCGAAAGCCCGCTCCTACGAGTCGAGACCGCAGTGCCGCAGCAGGAGACAGGCGATGCGGAAACGCAGAAGCTCCTCAGCGCGCTTTCTTCCGACCGAAGGCTTACCACCGAACGGGAAGTGTTCCTGTTCATGCAGAAAAACGTCTCCCAAAAGGCACTGGTCCGGAATCTCTTCGCCGGAGACGCCGTGATCTATCATCTGATGGTCCTCGGCAGAAGCCGGGATCTTCGGGAAACAGATTTCCAGTTTCTGGAATTCCTGGCAGCATATGCAGAAACGGTCCTTCGCCGGGAATACGGAATCTACTCCCGCGACACCTCCACATTGTCGGAACTGTTCAGCGCTATGCTCTCCGGCGGTCAATGGGACAAAGCCATTCTGGCTTCGGAACTGAACCGGATCCGCTGGGCGGAAGAAGAGGAATACGCTGTCCTTATCTGTGATGCGCCCCCTTCGGATTTTCGGACATTTCCCGAGATCCTCGTCTTCGTCCACGACGGAAAGACACTGATGATCGCCAACATAAGCCGCAGTCCGAAGATCCTGACAGAACTGGAACGGATCTTCCGGGAAGGAGGCTTTTTCGCCGGCGTTTCCAATCTTTTCTCCGGCCTTTCCCGGCTGAAACGCTTCAGCGGGCAGGCACAGACGGCTTTCCGGCTCTGTTCCGAACAGAAAGGACACGGCTCCTTATCCTTCAGTGACTGCGTCCTGACCTGCCTGATCGAATCTGCCTTTCGGGAATATGAACCGGAAGATCTGCTCTCCCCCGTTTATCTGCGGCTGAAAGACCATGACCGGCAGAACCGGACCGAATACCTGAAGACCCTGGAAGAATACCTGCTGCACAACGGCAACGCCGTACAGACTGCCGCAGCTTTATTTACCCACCGCGCTACGATCATTTACCGGATCAAGAGGATCTGCGAGATCGGGCAAACGGATTTAAAAAAGCCAGATGAATTGCTTCATCTGACTTTATCTTTCCGGATCGACCGGCTTCTCAACAGCCGGATTTAATAATCAATTTCTGCGTTCATCGGAAGCTCCAGCAGTTCCGGATTGGCCAGGATCTTCTTGAGGAGTCTTAAAGACTTGGCGTAGTAATATCCGTCTGCCAGTCTTTCGTCTACCGTCAGGCCCACATCCACGGTCTCATGATACCCCATGGTCCCGTCCTCTTTCTGGTACGCCGTATCCTTGATCTCGCCCATGATGGCAAACAAAGAACAGGTGCCCCAGTTGGTAAGGTGATGATATCCCACGTTCAGCTTCAAAGAGCCCAGATTGGAAAGGACTACGCTCTGGTAATAGGGATCCGTCGCGATCAGGGAATAAGGACATTTTCCGATCCTGTCCAGGAAGCAGATGAATTCGCAGAACAATCTTGTCATACGCCTGGGCATCCGGCTTACGATGTCCATGCTCTCGGAAGATTTGTCCACCACGTCGCTGCGGCTGGTAGCGATCTGCTGATACAGCTTGTGATGTAATGTCACCAAGGTATCATTTTCCGCCGCCTTGATAAGAGCAAGGGCTTCCGCGCCGTTGTCCGTAAAGAGTTTCTTGACGGCAAAGGACGCAGTGACCTCATTTCTCTGATACATCAGCTTATTGGCCACAAACCGGTTAAGCCTTGGCCTCAGGGTCAGCACCTTAAGCACTGCCGTTACAAGGATATGGAACGGCGTATAGGGGAAATCCGTTTCGTTCTGATTGATCTTATCCAGATACGCCCTGATCGGCGCCATCTCGAAACGCTCCAGGAAATATGCTTCATTGTCACACCGATTCGGATAAAGGATCGGAGTGATCACATGCATCGGATCCAGGTCCCGGATCAGTTTGCCATCCCGTCTGTCGCCAAAACGTCTGCGTTGTTTCTTCTTAGCCATTTGTTCTTGTCCCCCCGGTTGATCGTGTTACTGTTTATACACAAAGCTGAAGATATTATACATCATACTTCGCCTGAAAGGAAACAGGTTTTTACTCTTCCTTTTCATTCCCGGCATCTTCCATCACCGGAACGTCGTCTTCTTCCAGCTGTGCTGCCATAAGAGAAATCTCTTCCTTTCTGGCGGTTCCGGGATCTACGGCATTTCTCTCCTCTTCGCTGAGGGCCGCGATCTTTGCCAGTTCCTCTTCTTCCAGGATCCTGTAGGCGACTTTGCCTACCAGAGTCTTCGGAAGAGAATCCCGGAATTCGATATCGCACGGCATCGCATATTTAGCCACATGCTTCTTGCAGTAAGCCATCAGCTTCAGCCAGATCTCATCGGATGGTTCATAGCCGGGCTTCAGGACCACAAAGGCTTTGACCTTCTGCATCTTGTAGGAATCCGGAAGACCGATGACACAGCTCATATGCACCATTTCATTGCCGTCCAGGATATTTTCCATCTGAGCCGGATAGACATTGTAGCCGGAGCTGATGATCATTCTCTTGGCACGGCCGCGGAAATAGACGAACCCTTCCCTGTCCATAGTGCCGAGATCGCCGGTATATACCCAGGTCAGACCGTCCGCATGCTTTCTCAGTGTTGCTTTGGTCTCTTCTTCATTGTTCATATAGCCTTTCATGACCGTCGGTCCTGCCAGCAGGATCTCACCTTCCTCACCGTAGGGCAGTTCTTCCTCTGTCCCGGGCTTTACGATCTTAATGAAAGTATCCGGGAACGGCACACCGATGCTGCCTTCCTTGTGCATGGTCGGCGGGGTCAGACAGCAGGCCGTAACGGTCTCTGTGGTGCCGTAACCTTCCCGCACCTGGATGGAAGCGTTGTGGTCATATAAGAACTTGTCGAATTTCTTTTTCAGTTCGACAGACAGGGAGTCTCCGCCGGAGAAAACGCCTTTCAGGCTGCTGAGGTCAGCATTTTCCATACTGTCCAGACGAAGCATTGCCTCGTACAGGGTCGGTACGCCGGCGATAAAATTGCATTTGTATTTCGTGATCTGTTTTGCATAGCTCTTGGGCGTAAACCGCGGGATCAGGATACATCTTCCGCCGTTAAACAGCATGGAATGGATGCAGACGCCCAGACCGAATCCATGGAAGACCGGCATGGCGGCCAGCATCTTATCCCCGGGAATGAACATGGGATTGACGCCTGTGATCTGAGCCGCCAGGGCATTGAAGTTCCGGTTGGACAGCTCGATCCCCTTGGTGGTGCCCGTGGTTCCGCCGGAATACAGGATCACAGCGGTATCGTTGGCATCCTTATGCTGCTCATAATCCCAGAAGCAGGCTTTGCCGATGTTCATGAACTCATTCCACCGGATCACCGGCGCGTCCTTCGGGATCTTTTTGACCTTGCGGCCTTCGGTCAGCATATAACCCGCCCGGACCGGTTTGGACAGCTCGTCCTTAATGGAAGCGATGACCACGTTGACCAGTTTGGTGTTCTGGCGGATCGCTTCGATCTTGTTGTAGAACTGATCCAGGGTGATCACAGTGATGCTGTTGGAAATATTGATATAGAATTCCAGTTCCTTTTCCGCAGAAAGAGGATGGACCATATTGGCGATGGCTCCGATGCAGTTCAGGGCATAGAACGCAAAGATCGCCTGCGGGCAGTTCGGCAGGGCGATGGTCACATGATCGCCTTCCCGGATCCCCAGGGTCCGGAAGGATCTGGCACATTTCTGTATCTGCTCCAGCATTTTCCGGTAAGTTGTGGACCGTCCCATGAAATCAAACGCCACGTAGTTCGGATATTTCTCCGCCGCTGCTTTGACGCCTTCATATAAAGTTCCATCATAATAATTCAGATGAAACGGCAGATCCCCCAGAAACTCTTTCCAGGGTGTTTTTGCTGTGATCGGATCCGTGGCCGTTTCGGCATTGACATACCTGGCCTGCAGTTCGTTATTTTCCATTCCTCTCTCCTCATGTCTTGTATTTTACCGGCACGGCCTGCCTTTCCGCAGGCAGGAAACCGGTTATTCTGATACGTTTAAAAAGCACAAAATATTTTACATGAAGTGTTCATTTTCAGTCAATCAGCGGATCCGATGTTTATACAAAGTGTAAAAAGAGAGCCTTGATTTTCCTTTTTTATCTGAGGTGAAAGGTCTGCCTCCTTCCTATTCATGCGAAAAACATAGTGACTGATTTTCGCATGATTGTTTTTGCTGAATTTTCATGCGTATTTTGTTTTTTTATTATTTCGCACTATTTTTTAGGTGGTTTTTTCATGCGTTTTTTACATTTCTGTTTTTTCGCATGAAAAAAACAGATAAATTATCATGTGAAGTATTAGTTTTTTATTTTTCACATGAAAAAATGCTTCCAATTATCATGTGAAAATTGCATTTTTGCTTTTTCGCATGAAAACAGCCGTAATCTTTACTATCTATCCAGCAACAAATCGGAAATAATCGGACAGTATGAAAGGGGACGTGCTATAAAAACACGTCCCCTTCTTAACCACATTAAACTGGTGCTTTTTGTTATGCCTGCATCTGGGCTTTGGCTTTGAGATCCTTCTTCGGTGCGGAGAATCTCTTTTGTGAGAAGAGCTCGAAATGAAGCTTCTTCTGCAGGGTTCCCATGATGCCGTCCGGCAGGAAGATGATGACCAGGATCGCGATCGCGCCCAGGATGATGTTGGACCATCCGGGAAGTTTGGCCAAGACTTCGCTCAGCAGAACGTAGATGATCGCGCCGACTACCGGGCCGGACACGGTGCCGATACCGCCGATGATAACGATGAATACCATGGATACGGTCCAGCTGATATCAAATCCGGAGCTCGGGTAGATCGTCTGCTTGTTGACAAAGAACACAGCGCCCGCAAGGGCTGTGAAGACAGCTGCGATCACGTAGACCAGAAGTTTGGACTTGAAAATGTTAACGCCGACGGAGGAGGATGCATCCGCATCGTCTCTCATGGCGGTCAGTCCAAGACCTGTCTTGGTCCTGAGCAGTGCATACACAACGACCATGGCGATCACGCACAATGTCAGTGCCATCAGATAGATCTCCGGTACTCTCGGGTACGGTTTTGCCCTGATGGACATACCGCCGCCCTGGTTTACGAACTTCCAGCTGAGGAACCAGGTGCAGATGGCTTCCGCCACAACCCAGGTGGCGATGGCGAAATACATACCTCTCATACGGAACAGTACGAAAGATAAAAGAAGTGACACCACCAGTGCGATGACGACAGCGACCAGAATACCGATCCAGATAGACATCTTATAGGTGGAGGTCATGACTGCTACCGAGAAGCCGGCCAGACCGATGAAGGTCTGGTTGCCCAGGCTGGTCATGCCGGTGAAGCCTGAAAGCAGGTTCCACATTTCGCCAAGGGTGATATAAAGGAAAATATTCATCAGGTAACGCATCAGGTTGCTGGAGAATATTCCCGTAATACCTAAGATATATAATGCTGCTACTACAATGATGCATACGATCAGCATCGGTATGCCGTCCAGTACTTTGATAGGCTTATGAGCTGATGCTAAAGTTTTGTTGTCTCCCATAACATCCTCCTTCCTACTTACTGAACAAGCCCTGCGGTCTTACGGCAAGCATGATGATCAGCAGGATGTAGCTTACGAGAAGTCCGTAGTTTGCTCCGCCGATAACCTGTGCCAGGCCGAACACCAGGCCGGCGACTAGGGTACCCGGAATGGAACCCATACCGCCGATAACGACAACACCAAATGCGATCAGCAGGTAGCTGCCGCCGGAAGATGCGTAGAACGTCCACTTAAGGCCGATGCAAAGTCCCGCAACTGCTGCTGTTGCCAGTGCAATACCCATTGCAATGGCATAGGTTTTCTTAACACTGACACCCATCAGGGAAGCTGCCTGTGTATCATCAGAGGTAGCCCGGATGGAGCGTCCCATGTAAGTTTTGTTCAGGAACATGGTAAGGATCAGGATCGTCACCAGAGAGATCACCAGCAGGATGATGTCCAGGAGCGCGATATTGATCCCGCCGATCTTGAGGATCGTGGAACTATAAGCGGCGCCTGCATGGCGGGCATCCGCGGTGAACAGCAGGAGCATAGCATCCTGCAGAATGATGGAAAGGCCGAAGGTGACCAGAAGAGCCGGCTCCGAGCCTTTCAGCATAACCCGGTTGATCAGTCCTGTCTGCAGTCCCATACCGATCAGGAACATACAGGGAACCGTTACGATCAGGGTGAGGATGGGATCTACTCCCAGTGCCTGTGCCAGAAGTGTGGAACCGTAAGCGCCCAGGATAACAAATTCACCATGGGCCAGGTTGGTCAGCTTCACGATACCGAAGATCATGGTCATTCCGACACCCAGGACTGCGTAGATACCACCCAGCAAAATACCGTTAATGATAAGCTGTATTACGTGCATTATTCTACCTCCTTCCTAGATACCGAAATATGCCTTTTTGATCTCGTCATCACCGAGCTCCTTCGGCGGTCCGGAAAGGACCACTTCGCCCTTCAGCATGACGTGGCACAGTTCGCCGGTCTTCATAGCTCTCTGGGTATCCTGCTCTACCAGAAGGACTGTGATGCCGGTTTCTTTATTCAGTCTCTTGATCGTGGCGTAAATGTCCTTGATGACCGTAGGTGCAAGACCTAAGGAGATCTCATCGAACAGGACCAGTTCAGGATCCGTCATCAGCGCACGACCGACTGCGACCATCTGTCTCTGCCCGCCGGAAAGAGAGCCGGATGCATCGTTTCTCTTTTCCTTCAGGACCGGGAACAGATTATATACTTTTTCCAGATTGTCTTTTGCTTTGGCTCTAACGCCCTTGGGGAAGCTTCCCATGATGAGGTTGTCCTCTACGGACATACGGATGAAGCAGCGGCTTCCCTGAGGAACCAGGCTCAGGCCTCTGGTTACGATCTTTTCTGCCGGAAGACCGGTAATGTCTTCCCCTTTAAAAAATACTTTGCCGGCACTGGGCCTGTGAAGCCCGGCCACGGTATCCATCAGAGTAGACTTGCCTGCTCCGTTGGATCCGATGAGGGAAACGATCTTTCCCTCGGGTACATCCAGGGTTGCGGAATGAACAGCGATGAAATCGCCATATTTCGCCTGGATCCCTTCCACTTTCAAAATAGGCTCACTCATCTTCGATATCCTCCTCTTCCACTCCCAAATAAACGGCTTCCACTTCTTTGGATTCCATGACAGGTCTCGGTTCACCGATTAAGAGCTGATGGCCTTCTGCCATACACATCAGATGGTCCGTGGACTCCACCATGGTCTGGATCACGTGCTCGATCCAGATAATGGAATAGCCGGCTGCCTTCAGATCTGCCACCATCTTCATGACATCCTGTACTTCCGCCTCGGTAAGACCGGCAGCAACTTCGTCAAGAAGCAGGAGCTTCGGCTGGGTGCCTAAAGCTCTGGCGATCTCCAGACGCTTTCTGTCAAGCAGTGTCAGTTCCCCAGCGGGGATCTCTCTCTTCTCATAAAGATCTGTCAGCTTCAGTGATTCCAGGGCAACCCCTCTGCCCTCATGCTCGGAATGTCCGGCACCGTGCACAGCGGCCACCAGTACGTTCTCAAAGACGCTCATTCCTTCGAAGGGGCGGGGTACCTGATAGGTACGGCCAATGCCCATGTGGCATCTTGCGGCAGGTTTCACCTTGGTCACGTCCTGGCCGTTGAAAGTGATCTTTCCTTTGGTGGGAATGATCAGGCCGATCAGGGCATTGAACATAGTCGTCTTTCCGCAGCCATTAGGTCCGATTACGCCGTATACCTCTCCCTCTTCCACTGAAAATGACAGATCATGCAGGATCTGGACACGGCCGTATCCTGCATCGACATTTTCAAATGTTAAAATATTTCCCATAGCAATCCCTCTAAGCTTTCTGTGGAATCTTCACAAAATCGGGCAACGGATGCCGAAACCGGCATCCATCGCCCTCAGAGCACTATTCAGAACAGGCTCTTATGTATTGTTCCAAACAGCAGTTTTCAGTTAATTATTTCTTGGTTGCGTTCGCAGGAACAAACTCGCCTTCGATCGCAATGCCGTCATAAACGGTGTTGTCGATAACAACGAGCTTCTCTGTGCCGTCTTCCTGCAGCTGCCACTGGCCGCCTGCAAGAACGGTATCGCCATAGTGAAGTCCCATCATTTCCTTATCGTACTTGATCGGTCCAACGATGGTGTCAAGATCGGTAGCTGCAAGAGCTTCACGGATCGCATCCGGATCGGTGGAGCCTGCTCTTGTCAGAGCGTCAACTGCGATCTCGAGAGATGCATAAGCATATCCTGCCGGCTGCGGCATCTCACGTCCGTCATTGTCTGCGGAGTAAGCAGCGCCGAGTTCTGCAGAAGAAATGCCTGTGGTTGCAGATGAGAACGGATAGTTCGGTGTCCACCAAACTTCTGTCATGATGCCCTGTGCCAGACCCTTGGTGTCGTTTTCAAGAACGGAAACGTCGCCAGGAAGCAGGCAGCACTTGCCCATGGTGATACATCCAACTTCAACGCCTGCTGCGAGGCAAGCCTTGAATACGTTCAGGAAATCAGGAGGAATGTTGGTTCCTGCAAGGATGTCGATTCCTTCTGCCTTGAAGGTGTTGGCAAGAGATGTGAAGTCATTGGATCCTGACGGATACTGGCCGGGATCTACACATACATAGCCGTCTTCCGGAAGCTTCTCAACAAAAATATCATGCCATGCGGTACCGTCAGCATCGGAAGCAAAGGTGATACCAACTTTGTATCCTTCGCCCGGGCCGTAGCCTGCTGCTGTCCAAAGAGCCTTGTGGCACTCATAAACGTTCTCAATGGTCCAGAATGCATGATATACCCATTCGCACTCAAATCCGCCTGCTACGTTGGCAGCAACCGGGTTTACAGGAGCCTGGATGGATACACAGGGAACGCCGTAACGCTCAGCTGTGGAAGCGACCGGGATAACTGTCTCCGGTGTCTGGATCGCGATCATCATGTCGACCTGATTCTCTTCGATCAGCTTCTGTGCCATTTCGGAGCACTTTGCTGAGTCAGACTCAGAGTCATAAAGGATGACTTCGATAGGTTTCTTTTCGCCGTCTACTTCAATGCCGCCCTGTTCATCGACCCACTTGGTAATCTGATCGATAACCCACTGTGCACCTTCACCGTTGCCGGCAAGAGGGCCCGTTGACGGGTTTACATAACCGATCTTGATGGTGTCTGCTGCTGATGCTGTCATGGCTCCGAAGATACCAACTGCCAGAGTCAGAGCAAGAACAACTGCCAATACTCTCTTTTTCATTGTTTTCTCCTTTCGAGTTTCAAAAATCCATATCAGTGAAACACTGACACTTTGTAAACATTTTAGCATTCAGGGGGTGATTATTCAATTCGTTTCAGGAGCGTCGGGTGTGCAAAATTCAGAGAAAAGTTTGTATATTATTTCTAAAATCCAGGAGCGTTTTTTATCTATTATACAAGGGCTCTTTTTTGGCAGAGGTTACATTTCCGGCGGAGGTCTCTTTTCCGGCAGAGCCGAATTGATTACCCAGGTTAGGTCGATTGGAGGCTCCAATCCGAAAACCCCAGTGTTTTGAAAGATTACCGTCCAAAATTTCCGGGGTTCTGCAAAAAAATGGATGGCAACATGTGAAAACTCCAGTGTTTTCACATATTACCATCCAAATCCATACTGTTACTGCAGCAGAATCTGTTATCCGGTAAATGCTGCATCCAATCGGGCAGCAAAGCAGCGGTCCTGATGTCCGCAAAGCTGCGGATGGACCCGGCTGATCACTGCAGCAGGATCAGTTTCCCAGATCAAGCAGTCCGTCTTCTTCCGCCGGTTCAGAGGACTGCTCCGCAGAGAGCGCTGTCTCTTCTTCCTCTGATCCATTATCCTCTTCTGCAGGCTGAGGTTCGGATTCCTGCAGATAAGAGCCGAGGATCGCATTGCCCCAGGTGATATTCTGCGAAATGGTATAATCTTTCAGCGTCGAGATATAGAAATCAAAATATACATTGGAATAGACCGGAATGATCGGAAGATATCCGTTGATCATTTCCTGGAACTGCAGCCATTTCTGCATATATTCCAGGGTATCTCCCGGCTGCGTCTCCCGCATATCCATTGCCTTGGTATAAATGCTGCCGTAGTCCCGATACATCTCAATGTAATCATTGTAAATATCGATATAGGTATTCAGCATGCGAAGCCGGAGTGCCTCTGGAGTTTCGGTTTCCGAAGTTTTGTTCTCTGCATCTTCATCTGTTTCTTCTTCCGCATCGGCCGGCGCATAGATCCTGTTCATGGCGGCTTCGGTCAGATCCCGGATGAGCTGTTCTGTCTCGGAGATATCATGTTCTTCCGCATTCTCCACGGTATCTTCATCCAGCATTTTCCGGATACACTCTTCGGCATTATCCGTCATATATGAGGCAGCCTGAGAAAGTTCCCGCTGCAGATCGTCCGCTATCCGCAGAGCCTGGCTTCCCTTCAGTTCAGACTTGTCAATAAATACATATCCGCCGCCGGTATACTGTGCAGTGTCTTCCAGCGGACGCCGCGGAGAATACTCCGCATACAGATACTCCGGCTCGAAGAGAATGTCCAGATTGCTGCCCAGGTAGAACATATCGATCTCTTCCGGTTCGAGTTCCTCTACCGGCTCCTCTGACGCGTCGGCAGATCCGGTTTCCATTTCCTCCCCAACAGCTGGCGGCTCCTTAGCTGTTTCGGCAGCCTCTTCCTCCGTAAAGTCTGTCTCCAGCTGTCCGTAATAAAGATCCAGCAGTTTTTCCATCGGAAGCGGCTGCAGGGACAGCCGGATACCGACTTTCTCCAGGTTGGGGATCAGATATTCTTCAAATGCATCCTTGATGCGGCTTCCCTCCGGATAAGCCAGGACAAGGTCTAGCACCATGCTGTCCTTTTCCCTGAGGCCTTCCTCATTCAGAAGCCATCCGTCCTCTTCCAGCAAGGTACGGGCTTTTTCAAGATCCAGCTCATATACGGTCAGGCTGTCCAGATTGATCTCTTCCCAGGCAGCGATCCGGGCTTCGTATTCCGCCATTGCCGCAGCGTCATTTTCATCCTCCGGCGCAGTCTCGGTCGGCTGGGTATTTCCGATGGCAATCCGGAACATCCACTGTCCCAGACCATAGTAGCCATCTGCCCGGAGGCCGAAATTGCCCGTATAACTGCTCATGATCTCATCCCGGTCCATACACCAGGCGATGGCTTGCCGCACAGCAGCAGAAGCAACTGCTTCTTTGATCCTGGAAAAGCTGATATAGGTCAGACCGGTACGAGTGTAATTGCTCATCTCGAATTCCCTGCCGGAGGTACGGATCTCGTCGATCACGCTGAACTCCTTATCATTCGCCAGGTCCATACCGGTAAGGATCGTTTCTGTATCGGTTACTTTATTCAGAAGATCGATGTCTCCTGCTTCCAGGGCCTTCATCATGTCTTCATTTTTCAGGCACCGGTAGGTCAAGGTCTCCAGAAGAGGGAGCCTTCCCGAAGAATTCCCTTTGTAAAATGGATTGGCCTCGAATTCCGCCACTTCCCCGTCCCAGGAAGTCAGAAGATACGGACCGCTCACGACCGCCGGATGAGACAGGTATCCGGTTTCTGGATCCAGGATCGTCTCCTTGAGAAGCTCCGTCGTAAACCGCGGTTCTTCTTCCTGCTCTTCCGGTTCTTCGCCCTCTGCCGGCTCTTCCTCGGCAGTTTCTTCCTCTTCTTCCGGTTCTTCCCAGTCAGGATCATTGGCCAGATAGACGCCGTATCCGTCGTCAAATACTCTCACGCCCGGTGCAATGGTCCGGATCGGATAAGGAATGCAGCTTAACAGCCCCAGTTCATAGAAAAACGGCAGGGCTTCATGTTTGACAGTGATCAGCAAGGTATCGTCTTCCGGAATGCTGATCCCCGTAAGATACGGCACTGTGCCGTCCTGATACTCTTCAAATCCTACAATCCAACTGTAATCTGCCGGTGTCACGCCCAGTCCGCCGATCTCTTCCGAGCACAGAAGCAGCCAGGAAAATGCGTAATCCCAGGCAGTGATCAGTGTGCCATCTGAAAAATACAGATCATCATAAAGGGAGATACGATAGGTCCGGTCGCCGGCTTCATTTTCCGTCACCGTAAGCCCGCTGACCACCGAAGGATCTGTGATGAACATGCCTTCATTTCCGTTCCAGATGATCAGATTGTACCCCTGAAGAAGCGCCTGCACATCCAGGTCGCTGGTGTTGTATCCCCACAAGCCATTAAAGAAATTGCCGTTCATATGGGTCGCGGAGGCCACGTTCAGATGCTGCGGGATCTCCTCTTCCTCTTCGGAAAGGACTTCCCCGGCAGGTTCCGTCTCCTCCGCCGCCAGCATAGGATCATCTGCCTCTGGCAGGGTCTCTTCTGCCATGGTGATCATCGAAGTGCTTATTAAGATAATGCTCATGAATGCTGCCAGCAGCATTCGGCTGTATGTTCTCATGTTGTCTTCTGTCCTTTATACCTTCCGGCTCTTTTTATATGATCCAGGACATCCTGCTGCCCTTTGTTATTCGAAGCAGTCGCCGATATTGATAAATACGGTTCCACCTGTCAACGGGACGGGGTTGCTGTCAATGACGATGGTGCCTTCAGAAATATAGGTCACGACATATTCCACATTCTGTCCCGGCATAACGCCTGTAAGTCTTGCGGCAGATGCCGTATATCCGGTAATCACCGGCGATGTGACATCAAAGATGCTGCCCTGCGTCAGATTGGCCGTATAGGCGGCCGCGGCATCAGTGCCGTCCGGATAACGATACCGGATGGTCAGGGTATAAGCTGTCTGATCCGGTACGACCGGTATCCGGGTGTTGGTGATGGTGGTCACTCCGTTGACGGTCGTCTGGGACGTCAGGTTATATCCGACGATCGCTGGCTCTGTCCAGGTGTAAGCAATCTCATTGCCATTTGCATCATAGCGGGGCATCTGGACCGTCTGCGTCCAGTTGTTGTCGGCTCCGAGCTGGAACACGTTGGCCTGTCCGCCGCCGGTCAGCACCATATAGACCTGTGCGGGACGCGCACCGTCTGCATTACCGTTATCCGCCCAGACTTTGACGACGGTAAGGGAGACTTCCTCCTCCGGAACCGGTGCAGCCCGGACGATCAGGATAGCTGTTGCATAAGCGACGCCGTAGTTTGCATTGGTTGCCCTCACCTGTACCGGGATCTGGCCCGGTTCTACGATATAAGGAACTTCCGTCGTCCAGGTCATGCCGCCATCGGTACTGAACTCGATGAGCGTGCCTTCTGTTATATTGACTGAATATCCCACATAATGAGGCTGTCCGTCATAAATTCCTGAATAGCCGGTGGCAGTCACCGCTATCGTTCCGGCAGATGTAATGGTCAGCGTGCCCGGAACATAAGTTACCAGATAGTTGCCCTGCACTGCCTCGCCGGACGGAGTGATCGGATAGGCGCCTGCATTTTCACCCGGTGTACGCAAGATCGTATAAGCGATCAGTCCTTCCTCGCCCTGGATCGGGCCATTTACCGTGGAGATCCATTGCGGATCCGGTGATCCGTATGTCTTGAACGCGTCGCTGACCGTGACGGTCACCGGACGCGGATTCACCTTTAAGGTTACGGTGGCTTTGGCGGATCCTGCGGATTCATTTTCCGCTTTGATCATCACTTCGAACTCGCCGACATCTTTGATCGATGGAATTTCATCGGACCAGGTTTCACCGCCGTCAATGCTGTAGACGATCACGGTGCCTTCTTCTACACTGACTTCCACCTGCGGGCTGTGTTCCTGTCCGTCATAGTATCCTTCATAGCCGGTGGCATCCAGGATCAGGACATTACGCTTGGTCATTTTGCCAAACAGGATCAATCGTCTGTTTGTTGCATCCGCGCAGGTAGAAAGAGCGACCACTTTTTCGGCATCTTGAGCAGTGGCGGCATCAAAGATCAGAACATTGGTCGGGATCACAGGTGTCTGCCCGTCGATCCCTCCCCCGGATCCCGTGGCACCGTTAGATGCCAGATAAGCTATGATTTCCGAGGCTCTGTCTCCTACCGTATAGAGCGCGCTTTCATACGCGTCACCGGTTGCCAGGGCAAAGAATTCAACATCGTAGAGCCCGCTGGTTTCTACAATGAGTCCTTCTCGATGTGAATTGAAATAGCTCTCATCCATAAAATCATCCAGGCCTCCGAACATGGCTTTGTTGTCCATGTGATGACCGTAGATTATATTATAGGAATCCTTCAGATGCGGATCATTGGCAGCCGCCAGATAGATCGCGCCTGTCAGGGAATCATTGCCGTAAATATCATGGCCTGCATAATACAGGTCATCCGGTCCCTGCACCACCGGATAATCGATCGTTGTATCATAAACCGTCAGCCAGGCCCGGTAATCATCATTGATATCCCGAAGCGTGCCTGCTCCGGAGAGAGGCGTCATCCCGTCTTCGATGATCTCCGGCTTATACTCCAACAGATCCCAGCTGTCCGTAATGGCGTTGTTCATGGTAAAGAAACTGTCGTACAGAACATACCCGGAATACAAGATCAGAACGGTTGCAAGAAGACCAGCCATCACGGAGAGGATCGTATTGCCTCCCTTAAGGGCTGTTCCGAGCACCTTGTCCGCAACATTCTTGCTCGCTTTGGTATGCGGGGTCGGATCTTTGAGTATATCAGTTGTAGGTTTTTCTTTATTTGCCATGTTTCCGGGTCTCCCTGGGCACATATAACTTACTGGTAAATAATTTATTACAGTTTGTTTCTTCTCAGGATCGTGATCACGGTTCCCTTGATCTCACTGACATGGACCGGACCGAAAAACCGGCTGTCAGCACCGCCCTGTCTGGAATCCGCCAGCACGAAGCATTCTCCCTCTCCGAGGGTCAGCGGATATTTTGTGTATCCTAAATATGGATGTGTACTGTAGAAAATACCGGCTTCGATCATGGTACTGCCGTTGATGACCAGATTGCCTTCCTCCGTTACTTCCACGGTATCCCCGGCTATCGCCACCACCCTGGAAATAAACTGTTCTTTTCCGGTGGAGCGGACATTGGCAGGCGCCGTGCTGTATGCGGCTCTGACAGTTTCTGTCTTTACAACCTGGCTCATGTCCTTCTCAAATACGATAACGTCCTGAGCTCTGACATCTTTATCCAACCGATAATACAGCACCAGATCTCCGGCATCTATCCGGGGATACATATCACTGCTCGGCATGGAGGTCACCCCAATGATCACAAAAAACAAAATATAGATCACGGCAGCCAACAACGCTAACCTGGTCAGCAGACTGACCAATGCCTTACGGCGGCGCTTCCGCTTTTTCTGCAGTTTCTGCTCCTGTTCAGCCTTGGTTTCTTCCACAGTCCGAAACTCTTTTCTGCTCTCTTCAGTTACGCGTTCTTTTCTGTCTGCCATGTTCCTCTGCAGGGCCGATGATCAATGATCCTCACCGGCATCCTGTATGCAGTTTTCGATTGATATGTTTATTATATCGAAACGAAAATCAATAAACTCGTCAAATAATAATCCGTTTTATTCTTGGCATTTGCATTGACAATTCACAGATCATGATGTGTCCCTGGTCATGGTTTCATATACACCGAAAGAGACTGTCAGTCAGTCTCCTCCGGTCGCTAGTTTGAGTATATGTCAGATCAATATGATCTGTCATCAATGCCAGCAGACTCTTTTGCGTATATCAAATGAGTCTTATTCTGTTCAGTCCTCGTCATCCTTTTTGCTCCTGTGCTTCAGGGCAATGACGAGAATCACGATACCTGCTGCCAGGATCAGGGCATAAGGTGCAAATCTCATGACCAGACCGGTCGGGGAAATGGTCATCAGGGTGTTGGTGATGGCTACTGCATAAGCGTTGTCATCATCCGCATCGGCAGTTGTTGTAACAACTGTTTTTTGGGTAGACTCATAAGCTGCTTTTGGATTCGTCTGTGGAATTGCAGTTGAAGGAGCAGTATCAGTCCAACTTACCGACGGATCCGTCCAAACCACAGTATCATTATCATTTCGTTTTGTCTCTACTTTATAGGTCACGCCAGATGCAATGTTGGTCTCGTACACATCTACGCTGGTACCGTTCGGAATACCGATGTACTTGATTTGTCCACCGCTCTTGATATTGACGATACCTTTCGTTGTGCCATCAGAAAGTGCTGCGGCGTCAGGATTTGTCCAACCAGTGACAGTTGTGCTTGCTTCTGGGCCTATAATATCAACATTCTTAGTTACTGTTCCATTTGTAAAGATCACAGTAAATGGAAAAGCAGTATTCGCTGCGCTATATGCATCATTTACTACTTCTTTGCTAAGCGTCACGTTGAAGGTATAGTAGCTGTCCGCACTTACGGGAGTACTTCCATCTGTGGTTCCTGCAACGAAGCCCGTGGTCTTTACAGCACTTGTGGTCTTATCACTTTCAGTAATTGAAACATTGTTATAAAAGCAAGTAAAACCGTAAATATCCCATTCTACTGCAGTTGATCCATTATTAAAATCAGCTGCAGGCCTGACATAGACATCGACAAAACGGGAATGGCTTCCAGTCTTATCACCAGCCTTGGTTTCCGTAACGCCAGAAGCCGCATAAGTATCACCAGTTCCTGTCAGCTCCTCACTAATCTCATAACGATAAACACCAGGGCCAGTAAATACGACACTGCCGAAGTCAATGGAAATACCCTTTACATTCTTAACGCCATCAGTTCCCGCATTAACATCCTCTGTAGCAGTCCAGTAAACCACGCCGGAATCTGCAATCGTAGGATTGCCCACACCAGCTTTTACGGGCGCCGTAACGGTAACACCGGTATCATGGATGGTTCCATTTTTATCGCTGTCTGTTACAGTAGTTCCTGCCGCAACTGTTGCAGGGGCGATAGTATAAGTATAACTGATCGTCGGGGCTTTGACCGTCGCTTCATCAAGATTATAGACCTTGAGCTCCTTTTCGAGGACAAGAGTCTTACTCTGGGGCGTGGGTGTATCCTTTTCGGGGAATACCCCCTGCTCTCCGTTTGTGTTAAGCGTTGTGGGGGACGTTGTTACAGGCTCTTCTGGCTCTGTAGCGAACACCATTGTGCTCATTCCCAGCACCATGACCAGTGCAAGAATGATCGCTCCAATTCTTTTCAAGTTCTTCATTGTTGTTTTCTCCTTTCAAACTAGCAAATAAGGAAATATTATTTTCTATAATATTTGTTTCTGTTTATACGTTTATATGATACAGAACGAATCATCAGTTTAATGATCAAAGAATGCCTTTTTATTTGCAACTTTGACCTGTTTTATTGACTATTCGTCATCTTCTTTCCTCTTCCGAAAAAGGATCGGAAGGACTGTTCCGGCAAGCGCTGCCAGGCCGGCCAGGAGGATTAACAGGAACGGTGTTGTCGTTGCTTTGTAATCGGTCGGAGAAACAGCGTCCAAACGATTGGTAAAGGCTACGGTTGTATCCTGATCCAATGTTATTTTGGATGTCATATGGCCTATAACACTTGGGTTTTCGCCGACTACATAGCTTGCCTGGTAATAACCGTTCTCTTCCGAAACCGTTACTTTCGCTCCGACAGGAAGAACGAGTTCGATCTTCTGGTGATGCCGCAGGGTAAAGGTGATCTCTCCTTCATTATTTGCTGTCAGGGTTCCGCTTGCACCATTGCCTGTTTCCGGATCCCAGTTGCTGCCATCCGAACTTGTATAGCGTTTATATTCGCAGGTCTGTCCTGCTCCCAGTCCTCTGACTGTAAAGTTGAAGTCTTTTGTAATGTCTCCGAGATCGCCGGTCACGGTCTTGGTAATGGCCAAAACGACAGTTGTGACATCCGGCATATTCGGCACTGTGATCACATAATCTATACAACTGTCGGTCACATCTGACGTAAGAATGCCTGAATAGTCTTCACCGTACAGGATCGTCACCTTTCCGGTACTTTCGATGGTAAAGCAAACATCTTTCGCTGGCTTATATTCTTGTGGGGTCTGTTTTTCCACCAGATAATATGTTCCGGCTTTTAATGTCTGATTAACCTTACTGATGACACCATCGCTGCCCGAAACAAGATCCTCATATCCTACCATCGGATAATAGTCTTTTCTGGGGCCACTGGTTGTCATAATCTGCTTATAGAGTGCAAAATGCACATCCGCCAATGGCTCTCCGGTCAAGGCATCTGTTTTTTTAGTCACCAGAGTAAACGGCTTATTCTTAATGGTCAGTGTCTTGGTTGTTTGGTCATAATCATAACCGGCTGGATCGTCTCCTGTCACCACAAAATCGCCCTGATTTACTGTGATCGTAAAGGAAGTCGCCAGTGTCTGATACCCGGACGGAGATTTTTTCTCTTCCAACGTATAAGTACCATTTTCAAGATACACCGTCGAAACCAGTCCATCACTTGCTGAAGTATAGGTTCCGATCACCGTATCATTCTGCTTCAGTTCAAACTGCGCACCTGGAAGACCGTTTTCGGTCATATCTGTTTTAACAATCCTGAGTCCGCCCACGCGGGTATTGGTAACCGTATCTGTACGGATATTATCCGAAACACCTGACGCTGATCCGGACGCCTGCCCCTGGGTATAGGAAACAGAATAATCTATTCCGTCTAAAGTGATTATTTCTCCCGGATTTAGCGGCCTGATGTTGCTATAGGTGATCGTTCCATCATCATGTATCACCGGATTGTCAAGTACTACTTCCCTTACCTGATAATCCGAGAACTGTTTGTCGCTCTGCAAAGAATTGAAATACCAGGTCGTATAATTGTAGGAATCGATTTTGTGTACGGATCCTTCTAGCAAAGCATTGTTTACGTACACCGCAAAATAAGTATCCGCATGAGATAATACGAAGTCTTTATCTGACCAGACTTTATCAGCCCGGATTCCAAAACCGCGCTGGTTATGAACTTCTATAATCGGATCGCTGTTGTCTCGTATGGTACCGGAATTCTGTGGGGCGCCCGGTTCGATAATATAAGTGCCTTCCACTCGTTTATATCCGTTATAAGTAGTATCGCCTTCTGTCCAGATACGCTTTCCATAACCAACCGGGGTATCATAATCTTCTTCCGCTACTTTAAATTTCGTGCCGACCAAAAGATCCCTGACCTCAACACTGTACTGAGCCGGAATCTTGGAAACGGCTCCGCTGGGAGATGTCCGGAATGTCACCTGTGCTAAATCATCCGATGTCAGCAGGTTAAAATCCTTCTTCCCAATTGAAACAAATGTATTCGAATATGAATCAAACTTACAGTAAAACCCATCCTTATTCTTTACAAAATAATCGCCTTGGTTATAGTAGCCCAGACCTTCACCTAAAGATAGACGGAACGTAAATCCTGACGGATCTTGCGAAGCAGTAAGTTCATTGCCTGCAGCATCAAACAGCTTCTTGGTGACCGTCAATGTACGCAGAGCTTTTTCATCTACATGATTACTGAAGGTGACTTTTGCGCGCGCTGCGATCGTGTCTGATGCAGTCTGATAGCATTTTGTGTTCGCTGTCGAACTCACAGGCTCTGTTTCTTCACCGTTGATCTTAACCGTATCATAGATATTCGAATTGACGCCACATTCTTTTATATAATAGCTGATTGTTTCGTCCGGCATTTTAATTGCTGCCGTCTGTCCGGGCTTCAGGTAGAAGACATTTTCATAGCTGACATTATCGATAGTTTTATAAGCATCGTATTCTACCGGTGTAGATGTATTCTGATAAACAACAGATCCATCTTGAGCCAGTAACTGATAATTTTCTCCATCAGGATCCACCTTATAATAAATCTGGAACGGGAACTTCACGCTCGTATAATCCTGTTTTTCTGTTCCGGTAATCTCTTTAGTCAGCAGTACCTGGCCCGGAGTGACCGTTGCCAGGTTAAACCTCATACGCAGGTTGGATGCACCGCCACCGCGCTCCATATAGAATATTCTTACCGTATGTGCCGAATAATCCCTGAATACATGGCATGTCGATCCATTAATGGTTTTCTCCTGAAAGATGCGGTCCAGATAATCTTTGACTGCCTGACTATCTTGGGATAAATGGTTTCTATCGGCATAATTTTTTTTGAATAAGTCATAGAGAGTTGTCGGACTTCCATTAACAACAACCTGACCCGTGCTGTAGTTTACGGTTCCACCCAAAGCCTTATGGATACCGCCCAGGTCAATGACCAGTTCACCGTCCACATAAAGCCAGAAATCGTCATCTCCTACAAATTCAAAGATAATATCATGGCCCCAGGCATCCAGTCCGTTCGGCGTCTGCATGAAATGTCCTTCGATCTCCAGGCCGAAATAATGGTCTTCCGCTTCGTTGAAGCCATATAATGTTTCATTTTTACGCGGGTAATTATCAGGCAATGTATTGCCGTAAATATCGGTTGTATTATATGGGTTTTCGCCATGTGCTCTACTCGAATCAAGCGTATTATACGGCATAAACTGTCCGTGCTTACGAGTCGACGCGGTACCTGTCACGGTGCCGAGCTCCTGATATACGTTAAAAACACCACCACTCAGTTGGGCAAAATTCTCGGTACTGTCAAACTGATAGTAACCGCTTCCGTCATATATGCTCTGGATAAACAGATTATTGACCGGCACTGCTCCGGAAAACAGAGTTTCAAGGGACGTACTAGTATTCGTCGCTATGGGATAGCCTGATGCTCCGCCCTCCAGACCTGTGGACAGAAGTCCGGGCTGCGCTCTGCCTTCGGTATATGCCTGCGTGCCCATGACATTTAATTGCGCCTCGGATGTTGGCGATGTTCCGCTTCCGCCGGTTATGATCTTATTATCGAAATTCACCATTTTCATGGTTAAGCCCAGAGAAATGTGGTCGACAGTCGCAACTTCAGTCAGTTCTCCCGGGGTCGGTTCCTCGATCACTGCGAAGTAGAAATCCTCTGCCTGTGCCATCGGACAGGAAACCACCTTTCCATTCTCTGTTTTCAGCCCAGCATAATCATAATGAGAGTCATCCCAGGCAAGGATCGGTGTATAATAATCTCCGTAACGTCTGCCGTTAAGGTTTACGCCAATGGTATTGTCCGAAAAGATCTGCCCATTGGCTATCTGCGGCGCGATATATTTTCCGGTATAGACATTCTGCAGTTCATAATAATTATTGGAAGTTGTTGTTCCCGGTTCATAGTATTCTGTGAACTCCCAGAGCAGAGTGTTATTCTGCGCTCCGATCCACACGATTGCATCACCGGATTCATAGCAGGGAACCAGATCGCCGTTATGGTCGATTGCATAAAAATGATACCCGGTTTTCTCCTCATCCCACACCCGTGTGTAGATGACGATCTGCTTTCCATTGGTAACGTTCACATTATCGGAAACACTGACCTTATAGGCGGAATACTGAACAAAATCCGATTCCTCATATACAGACAGATCCACAAAATTCTGCCATTCTCTATTGTTTCCTTCATTATTGCCGGTTCCAAACCCTTTAGCAGAAGATTCAAAATAAAGCGCTCTCTGCGCCTTCACGCCAAGCAGGCGCACTTTCCCTTCTCTCGCATCAGAGCCGGGAATTACCTGGATCTTACAGTAACCATCCAGCGTCGTTGTCAATGTGACGTTATTCCCCTCGATACGAAGATACTGATCCCCTGTTGTCAGATAATACTGATCTTCAGTAATCTTATGGAATGTCCACAGCGGAATGTCTTTGTCTTTTGCCACATACAGCATATGAGACTGATCCATGGGATCTGTCCGGACCAGCATGGATAAGGCGGCAAGACGTGAAACGCCGCTGGCTACCACGGGCTCTGACATCACCGCATTACCGGAGGTGCCGTTTGTATAATTCATTAGACCGTATGTTTTCCCATCAAGACCATAAGGATCATCGGAAACCGCATCGGGAACATATGTAATGGAGATTTTGCTGTTGGCAGCATTATCTTTATTATGCCAAAGACGGATACCGTTGCCGCCTCCTGAATGCTGCAGCCAATACTCCTTATTGGAATACTTACTAAAAGAAAGCTTGAAATAGAATTTATAGTCCTCTCCTGCGGCAGACAGATCAAATGTTGACGCATCATTTTTTTCAATGGTAAGTCCCATCAGGCCAGTTGTGTTATCTGATCCAGTTACCCTTGTATTTATCATATAATTATTTACACCATTAATT
>R26__coassemble_73_pt1 | contig 66823 bp, 54 predicted proteins | sample R26__metabat2_high_PE_046 | metagenome-assembled genome bin R26
TGTTTGAAATAAAGAACACCTGGTGTTCTTTTCCAGCCATAAGGCAACGCCATCAGGACGTTTTCGGATCTTCTTACTTTAAGATCTCTATCAGTTCCTCTTTTGTTCGGCTCTTCTTCAGCAATTCCGGATCGATCGACTGATTGCAGAACCGGATCTTCAGATGAAACAGAAGGTTCAGCTCCTCCCTGGCAAACATCGCCATGATCACCGTGCTGATCTTAAAGTCGTTCCATCGGATCCGATGCTTTAAATGGCAGACACTCAGTCTGGTTTCGGCAGCCGGCAGGATCGTGTATACAAAAGCCAGTCCCGGCTTGATTGCAAATGAATTGACGGTCTCTCGCTGCAGGATATCCAACATCTGCTGTTTCTCTGCCAGCCCTGCCTGAATATAGTCTTCTGCCATTTTTTCCATTATGACAAACTGGCTTGTTCCCTCCAGGTCCTCATGCCAGAAAGCATGTTCCAGCAATTGCCCCATGGAAAACAAAGGGACAGGCCAGATCTTCCGGATGGACAGGAGCTTGATGTCCTTTGCATCGTTTTCAAAATTCAGGCCGGGATGATCGTCGATATAGAATGTGGCGATATCCGAGGAGACGGCTATTTTTTTCTTCTGCGTGGAAAATATGATATCCACGTCCGAGAAATCAAAGGAATATGCAAAATTCAGCGGGGCAACATCTGTAATCTTCAGGTATAGATCAAAGGATTCCAGGATACGCCGCTTCAGTCCGAAGGCAGCTGCCGGATTGCCATGGCTGAACAGTACCGCCCTCAGTTTTTTTTCGGGATGTATCTGCAGGTACTGCCGTATGGCTCCGCTGAAGCATACGGCCAGGGTGCACGTTTCGCTGTCCGACAAGTATCTTCCGATATAAGACATGGCGTGCCGCTGGTAAAGGTATGCCAGTTCCATCTCAACAGGGAGCAGATTCTTGATCACAATGGGATCCTGGTAATGGGAAAACATGGTATGCCCTTTTGCGAGCTGCAGAAAGAAGATGCGCAGCACCTGGTCAAATTCCCAGTCGACGGAAAAATCCACCTGAAAGACATTCCGGATCTCCGCAAAATACTTTGCTACCTCTTCATTTACGAATTCAGGAAACTGTATTGTCTGTTCGCCTTCCCGGAGCCAGTTCTCTTCCGGCATCTGTGTTTCGGAAATAAACTGATTGATCCGTGCCTGTTCCGAAGAAGGATAGGTCATGTTCGTCTGCTTCTGCATCAGATCGAACAATTCGACGACCGCTTTTCCCACATTGCAGGAAGGATCCGGCCGAGGCAGTCCCTCCGGAAAGACATGCCCGTGGATCACCCGGTAATGCATGATGCCAAGCAGAAGCTGTAGGGCCGTCAGCGTGGCATCATCCATTTTGATGCCATATCGGAACAAGGTGCCGGTGGTTTCACTAATCAGCACCTTCATCAGGTCCCGATTCAGGAAACTGCCGATGTAAAAGGCATTTTTCTGGGCTGCGTAATCCCAGTCCTCATGAAACAGATTTAAAAGAACTGCCCGGATCTTTTCTTCATCCTGTTCAAATGAAACCTCGTCTCCCTTGATCACAAGCTTCAGATACGGCGGTCCGTAAGTATATTTTTTTTCGATCCGCTTCAGATCCGACAAAAGCGCCGTATGACTCAGGTACACCTCTTCTTCCAGATCATACAGATCCAGCGGCTGATCGGCTTCGCATAGCCGGAAGGTAAGATAGCGGATCCGCTCCGAACGGGAAAAAAAGGCCGTTTCCGTCCTTTGGATCTCCCGGACACGTTCTGAATCGGAAGGGTCAATAAAAAAGCCCTTGCTCTGGATGGAGATAATGTTCACATGCAGCGGAGCAAGCAGCCGGTCCATATCATGAATGTCATTTCGTATGGTCCTGGAGGACACCTTCATGCTTTCGGCCAGTTCTTTGCTGGTCACAAAAGAGGCTCTTTGTTCCAGGATACGAAGGATTTTTCTCTGACGAAGGGAAAGTTTCAGTGATTCCACAATGATCTTCCTATTGAAAACCGCAGCCATCCCCTCTCAAACGGACAATGGCTGCGGTCATCTGTTTATGATTATGCTTTGTTCTCTGCTGCCGCACGTACAGCGGAGATCACGATATTGCCTTTGATCTCGGAAACCGGTGCTCCTCTGGAGCAGTCGCAGATAATGCTGTTAAAGCCCTGCAGCATCGGTCCGTATGCGTCGGCATGACCAAACTGCTGGATCAGTTTTACAGCTGTATTTCCTACGTTCAGGTCCGGCCAGATCAGCACATTGGCTTTTCCTGCCACTTTGCTCTCCCGTTTCACCTTCTTGGCGGCAACCGCCGGAACAATGGCGGCATCCAGCTGGAATTCGCCGTCGATAGCAAGATCCGGCCGCTGTTCATTGGCGATCCTCAGAGCTTCCTTTACCTTATCGATCAGTTCGCCTTCCCCGCTTCCCAGGGTGGAATAACTGATCATGGCGCATCTGGGTTCCCAATCCAGGAGATTTTTTACCGTATCGCATGCAGCAATGGCGATACTTGCCAGCTGCTCCGGATCCGGATTGGTGCAGACGGCACTGTCTCCGATGGCCAGAAGAGTTCCTTCACTTCCTGCATATCCGGGAATATCCGCAAGACCGATACTGGAGATCGTAGCCAGCCCCTCTTTCATACCGATGACTGTCTGGCCTGCCAGAAGCACATCTCCTGTTGTATTGTCGATACCGGCAAAGGTTACGTCCGCATCGCCGGCGCGCTGCATTACCATTGCATAATAAAGAGGATCTTTCATTCTGCGGATCAGCGGCTTTTGCTTCAGCATCGTTCCGGGGATATTGACATAGATATCGATCAGTTTGTCCCTGTAGGCTTCATCATTGATATCCACAAACTGAAATACCGACAGATCATAGCCTCTTTCCACCGCAAGCTTTTTCAATTCTTCCGCGTCGCCGACCAGGATCGGGATGATATATCCGTCTTTTCCTGTTTCATAGGCTGCCTGCATCATCTTTTCATTGGCTGCTTCCGGAAAGGCAACTTTCTGCGGATTTAATTTTGCTTTTTCATAAATACGGTCTAAAACACTCATGGCTCCTCCTTGCGCAGAACACTACTCATCCAATTCAAAAAACAGAGTGGTATATCTTCCCATGTCATAAAATACAGGACGGACACGCACCGGCAGTTTCGGATCGATCTCCCTGCCTTTTTTCTTGTTGATCCCAAGGATTACGGCGTTGATCGAAGGGCCTTCGTCCAGCTGCACTTCGCCGCATACATATTTAAGCCCTCTGTCTTCCAGTTCCAGTCTTGCATTCAGCACGCCGGTAAATACAAAACTCTTGAGCTGTCCTTTTCCGGTCAGGGTGATCCATTCGGTCTCATGGTACCCGCAGCTGTTGCAGGCCAGATGCGGCGGAAATTCGATGGCGCCGCACTCCTTGCATTTTCTTGCGTAGATCACGCCGTCTTTCAGCCCGTTCCAGAACTTTTCCACCATATGTTCCGGGTTCCAGAATTCTTCCGTTTTTATTCTCTCTGTACGCATATCAGCTCTCCCCCCTTTAGAAATTGGCCTCAAGGATCAGGGCGCGGACATTCTGCGCACCGCCGAATCCTCTGAGGAAGACATGTTTCGGGAGCTTTTTGATCTGACGTTCTCCTGCTTCCCCGCGCATCTGCGTGACGGCCTCGAAAATGTCTGCCATTCCGGAAGCGCCGAATGCATGTCCATAGGAAGTTCTGCCGCCATTGGTATTCATGGGCTTATCACCGTCAAAAGCGATCCTTCCGTCCAGAACATATTTCCAGCCTTCTCCCTTGGGAAGATAACCGATCTCTTCCGCAGCCAGGAACGCCGAAGATCCGATAAAGTCGTTGACATACAGAAGATCCATATCATCTGCCGTCAATCCGGTGAGCTCGAAGACCTGTCTTGCGGCTTCCGCCGTCGCCTGCTTCTCCAGATGCGGAATGATAGCATCCAGCACGGAAGCGCCGGTTCCGAGAACTTCGACGGGCTTATCGTTGAATTCTTTGGCGATCTCTGTCGGTACTACGATACAGGCAGCAGCGCCGTCGGCGACACAGGAATCGCTGGAGGTCCTGAGATACTGGGTCATCTTCGGATTGTGAGGAGATTTCATATAATCCCATACATTGTCATATCCTGCCTCGGCTGCCAGTTCATCATAGGGTTTCCTCCGGATAGCTCTGGGGCAGAGCGCTGCTGCGCGGCGGAAATGATACGCCTGATGGATCAGGATATCGTCGATCTGTTCTGGAGTCAGGTTGTTTTCCTTGGCATAATAATTGATCCAGTCATCGTGATTCATACCGGGGCCGCCGCCTAAATATCGGCCGTATGCCCTGTCAAAGATAGAATCCAGATCCGGGAACAGCACCTCGGAGGTCAGCGGCACGCGCATATGGTCCGGCGTATTGCCGTCCGGCATACCGGTTCCCTGGTCGCAGGCTCCGGTCAAAACGATGTCATAGGCTCCGCTGGCAACTGCAAACACAGCTTCTTCCAATGCGATATATCCGGTGCAGCATCCTTCTGAATGGGAAAGGGAACCTTTCCCTCTCATGCCGAACCAGTCGGCAACCTGGAGATTCGGCGTGATGCAGCCGTTCAATACATGCGGATTGGCGCTTCCATGAAAGAAATACTGCACATCCCTGGGCTCTACACCGGCGTCCTTCATGGCATCCAGCGCCGCATGTCCGAAGAGCTCCCCGTTTGTAAGGCCTTTATAGGTCGGATTTTCAACCCCGTTAAAGAACGGCGTGGCTCCGACTCCGACGATAGAAACGCTGCGCAGGTTTTTTCCAAGCTTTACATTTCTTACCATAATTCATACTCCGTTCCGCCGCAATCAGGTGGTTGCAGCATGTTCCGTTTTACATTTCATCCATGACATAGTCTGCCAGATCGCCGATGGTCTTGAAGTTTCCGAATCTTGCTACCGGGATCATGACATCAAAATCATTTTCAATAGAAGAGCTCATGGTGACTCTCTGGAAAGATTTCACGCCCAGTTCTTCTGCGATATTGGTGTTTTCTGTAATGGTTGATGCATCTTTTTCAAATGCAATGGCTGCATATTCGATCATTTTTGCTACGACTTCTTCTCTGGTCATAATCCGTATCTCCTTTTTCTGTAATTCATTCCTTATACTGCATTTCCGAACCTCTGCTCATTCAGGTTCGAGTATTTATATGATTATACATGATTCCATAAATGCTGAGAATCCTGTGAGTGGTCATTTTAATAAGGCAGGGCGGGGGAAATCCCCGCCCTTGTACGGTCTTTTCAGACTATCTTATTTGTAGAATCCTGTCAGATCAACGAATCCTCTTTCAATTGTGTTGTATCCCTTGATGCCTGCTGCTGTAAGGGCTGCATGCATTTCCGGATAGGTGTTGGAGAAGTACATATCTGCCTTCCAGGTGTCTTCCAGTTCCTTGAGGATCTCTTTTGCCTTGGCTTCATCTTTTTCCTCGATGAATTCCCCAACTTTGGCATCGATCTCCGGAGTGGTGTACTTCGCTCCGCCGATGCAGAAGGTGTCGATGAACATCTGACGGAAGAAAGTCATGATAGCCGGATATCTTGCGTCAACCAGATCGCCTACATGGATCAGGTCATAGGTGCCGCCGTTGGACTGCTCTACGAACTGCGGGGTATCAACGATGTTGATGGTCAGGTTGATGCCGGCCTGTCTCAGGCATTCCTGGATAACGATGAATACCGGGCTCTGGTCCTGCATACCTACGATGGTAAGATCCAGACCGTCAGCATAGCCTGCTTCTGCAAGAAGGGCCTTTGCGCCTTCGATATCCTGGGCACGCTCTTCTTTTGTAAATGTTTCGTTATAATACTTGCTCTCGACCGGGAAGTAGCCATGTACTTCTTCACCCATGCCGGAGGTACCTACCATTGCAATAGCGTCAAAGTCAAGGGCTTTGTCGATCGCCTGGCGGACACGGATGTCAGCGGTTGCGCCGGCGTTCGGTCCCATGTTGTACCACAGTCTGGTGTTCTGTCCGAAAGTATGAGCGATGACATTGGCATTCTCGTTTCCGATATATGTGGTTGCCATGCTGATCGGCATGTCGTATGCGACCTGGATGTCGCCGGACATGATCGCCAGGGCACGGGAAGCCGGGTCGTTGATGAAGGTGATACGGATTTCCTTGTAATATCCCTTATAGTCCGGATCCCAGTAATTATCATTTCTTTCAAGAATGATGTACTGATTGTTAACCCACTCTTTAAATCTGTACTTGCCGGATCCGAATACCGGATTCTTGGTAGCAGCTTCGATGCCGCCGGCTGCTTCCACTTCCTCTTCGCTTACGATACCGAAACCGCCCCAGGTCAGCATTGCCAGCAGGTCGGGCGCTGCCTGAGTGAACTCGATGATAACCGCATTGTCGCCGTCTGCTTCCGCACCTGCGATAAAACGACCGATATCACTGTTTGCAGCATATTCCATCCATACGCCAGCAGTGTAAACAACATCCTCCGGGGTCAGAGGTGAACCGTCGGTCATGGTGACGCCGTCGCGGAGAACGAATCTGCAGTGGGTGTCATCGACCCATTCCCATTCACTGGCCAGACCCGGTACTACTTCGTTGCTTCTTCTGTCGAATTCCACCAAACGATCCGTAATGGCATGCATGATGACTTCTTCTTCATTTCCGACAACTCCGGAACCGCCTGCCCAAAGATATGCGGGTTCAGCAGAGAGACAGACTGTGATCTGCTCGTCCGTAACTTCCGTATTGAACGGATCTACGTTTGCATCCAAAACCCCCTCTGCAGCAAATGCGGTAAATGCCATCGCCAGAGACATCACCACTGCAAGGATCAAACATACGATTTTCTTCATACTCTTTTTGCCTCCTTCTTAATTGAATAAGTTTCTATGTAAAGGAACTTCTGTTCCTGTTACACGTATCTCGTTGGGACACCTTTTTGTTATACAGCCTGGTCCGCAGCGATCAGAGCCTTCATCTTTTTGATCGCTTCTTCCGGCATGGGCTCATAGATCCCGGCCACCTTGGCGTAATAGGTTGTCGTTGCCATCTCTTCTGTGTAGATGGCTGCTGCCATTGCCTGGGCCATGTTCTTGCCGCAGCAGAACATGCCGTGGTTCTTGATCAGACAGGACAGTCCGTCTTCTCCCAGAGTCTCCACAACCTTTGCCGCAACTTCATCGCTGCCCGGCATGGTAAAAGGAACGACCCTTACCGGAACAAATTCGCACTGCGGAGGAGTGATGGGCTTTAATTCCCAGTTCATCGCACAGATGGTCGCAAACATGCCATGGGTATGCACGGTTGCGGTAACGTCCTTGCGGGCACGCATCACAGCCGTATGCATCGGGGTTTCCGATGAGGGCTTGAACGGTCCGTCGAGCCATTTGCCGTTCATATCCACGATCGCGATCTGATCGACCGTCATGGTCTTATAGCGGATCCCGCTGGGGGTGATCGCTACCACGTCTTCATCCGGGTCTTTCATGGCAATGTTGCCGGATGTTCCATGGATCAGTCCCATATCCACACAGTCCAAAATAGCATTCAATACTGTCTGTCTTGTTTTTTCGTATTTCATTTCCTTCGCTCCTTTTATGAATAATCCTTTTTAACAGGTTAAATCTGCAGCGCTGTATAATATCCCTGGCTGATGGCGTGATAGATCTGGCCCACATTGCGGCTGTCGCCGATGATGTATGATTCATCCACCATGCTGCACAGCTCATCCGCAATCTGCCATTTCGGCCGGAAGCCCAGTGCGCATACCACCGTATCCGCTTCGATCACGAATTCTTTTCCGTCTTTTTCCACCAGGACGCCCTGCGGAACGATCTCCTTTACCGTGGTTCCGGCGTAGCACTCTGCGGCGTCATAGACAAACGGCATCAGACCTCCCCGATAGAAAGAGTTTACTTCCTGGGCGATCTCGCTCTTCATTTCAATGATGGAAACCTCATGTCCTTCGTGCTTGAAGGAGATCGCCGCTTCCGCTCCTACCAGGCCGCCGCCCATGATGGCAATGCGTTTTCCCAGTTTTTCCGGATGAAGCTCTGCATCGATACTCATCACCACATTGTCTCCATCCAGGCCTTTGATCGGCGGACGAAGCTCCGTGGAGCCGATCGCCACTACCAGAGCATCCGGCTCAAGCTCTTTCACAAGTGCAGGCGTTACTTCCGTGTTCAGCAACACTTCCACATCGGCTGCCCTGAGCCTCTTTTCCAGCACTTTGCAGAGCTTTCTGATATCTTCCTTGAAAAATGCCGAGCCTGCGGGATGGAGATTTCCGCCCAGTTTCTCAGACTTTTCTGCCAGTGTCACCTGATGGCCGCGCTGAGCCAGTGTGATGGCTGCTTCCATGCCGCCCGGGCCGCCGCCTGCTACCAGTACTCTCTTTTTCTGTTCTGCCATCCGGCAGGACCGTTTGTCCGCAAGTTCCTGTCCGATCACCGGATTAACGGTACATTTGATGGATTCCGATTTCACGATCTCGCCGAAGCATTCATAGCATCTCAGGCACGGCGTGATATCGTCCGCCCGGCCATGCAGCGCTTTCTCCGGCAGATAGGGATCTGCCAGCAGGCCTCTTCCGATGGCGATAAGATCCGCCTGTCCGGAAGCAATGATTTCTTCCATCTGGGCAGGATCATTTAATGCGCCGACGCAGACAACCGGTTTGCTGACATGCTTTTTAATGTTTGCTGCCAGATAGACATTGACGCCTCTTTCGAAGAAAGACGACGGATGGGTCCGGCAGAACATGGCCGGATCTTCATGGTTTCCGCAGGATACATGGAAAAGATCCACCTTATCGTCCACCATTTCTGCCAGTTTGACGCAGTCGTCCATATTAAGGCCGGCTTCACTCATATCATCGCCGGAGATCCGGATCTCGATGGGGAAGCCTCTTCCCACGCCGGCTCTTACCGCATCCAGGACACAGAGCAGCAGTCTGGCACGGTTTTCAAAACTTCCGCCGAATTCGTCTGTCCTGTGGTTCAGGCCCGGTGACAGGAACTGGGAGATCAGCCATCCATGGGCTGCATGGACCTGTACCATGTCAAACCCGCAGTCTTTGCACAGGATCGCCGCATTCTTGTAGGATTCGATGATCTCATAGACCATTGCGGTGGGCATTTCATGAACTACGCCCTCCGGCGTGATTTCATCGCTGACGCCCCAGGCCGTTACGGAAGTATCCAGTACGGTTCCTCCCACGCTGGCCAGGCCGCCGTACTTGCCGCCGTGAGACAGCTGGATGTTGGCGTAGGCACCGGCGTTATGGATCGCCTTGGTGGCTTCATTCAGCATCAGCTTGACGCCGTAGGAATCCAGCTGCACCTGTTTGTTATGAGATTTTCCGGTAGCGGAATGGACGATGGATTCTCCCATGGTCACAACCGCTGCTCCGCCCATCGCCTTTTTTTCCAGATAAGCAACCATTTCTGCAGTCAGATGTCCCTGCGTGGTCAGCATATGAGGGCTTGTGGGTGCCGCTATGATCCTGTTCTTCAAACGGATATTCCCGATCCGGATCGGGGAAAACAGATGCGGATACAGTTCTTTTCCGGGATATTTATTCATGCCCATGATCAACTCCTTATCTCAGCTTCCAAAGGAATCTCCTTGGCTCGCCGTTCAGATATGCCAGTACTTCATCTCCCATCATGGACCCTGACCATCCGTCAACATCGGTCGTCAGGCCTGCCATATGCGGAGTACATAAAACATTTCTCATCTTAAGCAGCGGATGGTTTGCCGGAACCGGTTCTTTCCAGAATACGTCGATAGCAGCTCCTGCGATCTCGCCGTTCTGAAGCGCCTCTACAAAATCTTTCTGGTCGATGACCCATGCTCTTGCCGTATTGATCAGATAAGCGGATTTCTTCATCTGTTTGAAGTAATCTTTATTCACGATATTTTTGGTATCCGGAACGACCGGCAGATGAACGCTGACGATATCGCTCTGGGACAGGGTCTCTTCCAGGGTCGCTGCCTTGCAGCCGTCCGCTTCGATCCGCTCTGCCGGAAGAAATGCGTCGTACGCTAAAACTTCCATGCCAAACGCCTTGGCGCGGACTGCCACTTCCCGTCCGATGGCGCCGTAGCCCAGAAGGCCAAGCTTCTTTCCATACAGTTCAAATCCGATGCCGTAGTCCATGAACGGATGCTTTTCATCGAGGGGACCGAAGGTGACGTTCTTCACATCCGGAACATCATAGATATCGCATGCTTCGCTGGTATGCTCGCCTTTTCTGAGGCCTTCATAACTAAGGGCGATATTTCTGGACAGAGCGATCATCAGGCCGATGGTATATTCGGCAACAGCAACCCTGTTCCGACCGGGAGTATAGGAAAGGTCAAGGCCGGCGTCTGCGATGGCTTTATAATCAACGGTTGCAGGCGTTCCCTTTGCCACGCCCAGGAACTTCATGCCGGCATCCGCCCAGGCTTTGATCGTATCAGCACCGGCGTATTCATCGCCCAGTACCACCAGTTCATTGCCCATGCATTCTTCACGGGTCATTTCTTCGGTAACATTTCCCTTTCCGTGTTTTAATTCGCCGCAGACAGTAATGTCACAGACTTCTTTGATCTTTTCCAGTTTTGCTTCCGGGATCGGTGTGCAAAGCGCCATTTTCTTTTTCATCGCAAATCTCCTCCTCGCTTATCTGTTCTCGAAAATATAATTCTCCCTTATTAGAATAAAATGTGTCTTCCTATTATGCAAATCAGTTTTTTCCTCATATATGTGGAAAAACCATCTGCTTCCGTTACATTTTTTCCAACGTATTCTTCAGGCTCTTCAGATCCGGATCCAGTTTCTGATACATGCTGACATAGTAAGGATACAGTTTGTCATAAACAGCGGTCCACTCCGGGATCGGCGCGATGACTTCTTCCACTTTTAAGATTTTCTTCACTGCCTCGGAAAGATCCGGGAACATCCCGACCCGGTGTCCGACGATCAATGCGTCTCCTACGGGAACATCTCCCGATTCGCCGCTCATCACATAGACCGGCATGTTAAGGACGGAGGCTTTGATCATATTCCAGGTCCGGCTCCGGGACCCGCCTCCGCAGATCCGCAGCAGATCCACCTTGGCGCCGCTCTCTCTCACCGTTTCGATCACATGTCTCAAGGCAAAAGCGGTTCCTTCAAAGACCGCCCGGATCAGGTCGATCCGTTCCATGTTCATGCGCATTCCGATGAACATCCCGCTGGCATGGTCGTTCCATAACGGCGCCCGTTCTCCTAAAAGATAGGGGAAGAAGATGAGGCCGTTTGCGCCGGGCTTGGCCTGAAGGGCCAGCTCGTTGAGATACGCATACACATTCAGCCCGTGTTCATTCGCATATTCCCGTTCCTTCACCGCCAGTTTGTCGATCATCCACTGGATCGCTGCGCCGGATGACTGGATCGGTGCATCAAAGATCCATGGAATATTGTCAATGACACAGGGTCTGGTGACCACGGGCACATCCGTAGAGCTTTGTACTTCACTTCCGGCAAATACCAGGGAAGTGGTTCCGGAGGATTCCCCGGCTTCTCCCATACGGCTGATCCCGGTGGCGTACATGGCAGCCATGGCGTCTGAACATCCGGCAAGAACGGGGATTCCTGCTGCAAGTCCCGTTTCCTTTGCGGCTTCCGGGGTAACATATCCGATGATCTCATCCACCTGCTTCAGCGCCGGCATTTTTTCGGAAAGATCCACGCCGATCACAGAGGCGATCTCCTCTGACCAGGCCTGCTTTTCCACATCCATACACTGGGTTCTGTAAGCCTGGTCCGTATCCGTGACCATTACGCCGGTCAGTTTATAATTGATATAAGCACTTGCCTGCAGGAAGGCCGAGGTCCTTTCATACAGATCCGGCTCATTGCGTTTAAACCACAGTAATTTATTAGGAAGAAACGCCACAGAGGGCTGCCCGCCGACGATATTAATGAACCTGGCCCGTCCGATCGTTTCCAGGATCTCTTCCAGTTCCCCGGAAGACCTTCCATCCTGATAGGTCATGGCCATCCGAAGAGGCATGCCATTGCTGTCCACCGGAAGAAGCGTTACCGTATGGGAACTGATGCAGATGCCCATAACGTTCGACAGTTCCTCCTTGCTCAGGTTTTCCGATAACTCCGAGAAGATCTCCGACGCGCTTTTCCACCATTCATTGGCGTCCTGCTCATGCATATTCGGCCCGGACTGCAAAAAGGTACTGGGCCTGCTCGCTTTGGCGATCACTTTCCCATCACTGCGGAGCACAACCGCCTTGATATTGGTGGTGCCGCAGTCCATCCCTATGACAAACTGATTCTGTTCTGACATATGATTCCTCCTGAACGGATCATTTCTTCTGTGTTTTTTGTTTCTGCACGCTTCCTGTTAAGCTGCTGATCTTTTCCCTGTCAGTCCCAGGGATGAAGAACCACTTTGATGGCCTCTCCGCTTCTGGTAAGCTTAATCCCTTCGTTGATCTTATCCAACGGAAGAATATGCGTGATAAACTTCTCCGTCGGAAACGCCGGGGAGATGGCCAGCTGGAACGCCCGCTTGGACTGATCATAGGAGGCTCCGAAATGGCCCTTGATCCAGATGTTGTTGTAATGGATCAGGTTGGTATCCAGTTCTGTCAAAGATCCCTTGGGAACGCCGCCGAAGAAGACCACGAGCCCGCCTTTCCTGACCATATAAAGGCTTTGCGCCTGGGTTGCATTGGCCGGCGTCGCGGATATGACTTTGTCGGCGCCTTTTCCGCCTGTAAGCTTCAGTACTGCTTCGATGGGATCTTCCACGGAGCTGTTGATGATATGATCAACCCCGAACTGTTTTGCCATCTGCAGCCTTGAGTCATTGATATCGATCATAATGACTTTCTGGGCACCCCGGATCCTGGACAGCTGCGCCATAAAATCGCCGATGGGACCGGCGCCGATGATCACGATGGTATCGGAAAATCCAACGCCGATATTTTCCAGACAGGCAAAAACGCTGGTCAGCGGCTCTCCCAGGCTGGCTGCCTCAAAGGTAACATCCTCCGGGATCTCATAGATCCCGCCATAATGGATCTTTTCCCCGCCTACTGCGATATACTGGGCAAATCCGCCGGTTCCCGCCAGTTTCGCCACATGCTCGTTGCTGCAGTTCTCACTGTGTCCGCTGATGCATTCTTCACACTCCATGCAGTAAGTTCCGGGGAACAAAAACAATCTGTCGCCGACTTTGTATTTGGTCTCTTCCGGGCCGGTCTCATCTACCATGCCTACGATCTCATGCCCGTAGATGAACGGATACTTTCCTTTCCTGGAATCCGTGGTCAGATTCCGGATATCGGAGCCGCACAGGCCAACCGCCATGATCTTCAGGATCAGTCCGTCGGAAGGGCAAGCCGGCTTTTCGGTCTCTTCCACCCGGATATCATTCGGTCCGTACATTAAAGCTGCTTTCATTTTCATGGCATAGTTCCTCTCTTCTCTATTTGCAGGGCTGCAGAACGTCCCAGTGCTCCGCCAGTTTGCCGTCTTCCAGACGATAGATATCCACGACACGGCAGATCGTGTTTCCTTCCGGATCCACATTTTTCAGATATACTGCGCAGACATTGTCTTCCTCAATGATCCTGACAATATTCAGGTGAAATGTGGGATTGGAAATGAATTTTTCCGCAAAGGCTTCTTTCAGTGCCTCCCGGCCCTGATCGACGCCCGGGTTATGCTGGATATAGTCTTCCCTCACATACTTATCAGCTGCTTCGATGATATGATCATTGAAAAACTCTTTGTAAAACGCTCTGATCACTTCTTTATTTGTCATGATTAATCCTCATCTTTCTGTTAAGGGAACTCTTATCCCATTCTGTACATGGATTGTAGCAATTCTGTCCGGTGCCTTATATATCAAAAAAGACTCTTTGTCTTTCTTATTTCCTACATTTTTGTTCCTCTCCCAACCTGCAAGGTCAAAATCAAAGACAGATAATTGCCCTCCCGGACCAAACGACAGGTGCCGGAAAGGATTGACGCTGTTTTTGTTCCCTGTTATTCTATGGACACATATGATCTGTTTTTAATACAACTGCCTGACGTTTGCAGAGAAAGGACCATGGTTTATGTTTGGTTACGCAGGAAAACTTCTATTTGCAGATCTTTCCACCGGTGCTCTGGAGATCAGAGATCTTCCGGAAGAGATCGCCCGGAATTTCATCGGCGGTCCCGGACTGGGGGCTTATTACCTGTATCAGGAAATGCCCGCCCATACCGATCCTCTGTCCCCGGAGAGCGTCATTGTCGTAACCGGCGGCGCCTGTGTGGGAACCGGGGCTTTTTTTGCCAACCGGACATTCGTCTGCCATAAATCTCCGGTATACGGCGGTTTCAATGACAGCAACGCAGGCGGCCTGTTCTCTACAGAACTGAAAAAAGCCGGATTTGACGCGGTCATTATCAAGGGAAGATCTGAAAAGCCTGTTTATCTGCATATCAAAGACGGCGTGCCGGAATTATGCGACGCGTCGGAGCTCTGGGGAAAAACGATCCCTGAAGTGGAAGACTGGTTTGTGGAACGATACGGCGTCAAACGTCCGAAGCTTCTTTCCATCGGACCTGCCGGCGAAAACCTTTCCTATATTTCCGGATGTGTCACCGACAGGGAGCGGGTTGCGGCCCGCGGCGGAAACGGAGCGGTGTTCGGTTCCAAACTGCTCAAGACCATCTTCGTGGAAGGAACCGGGAAGATGGAAGTCTTTGACCCGGAAGAGGTGAAACGCCTGAATACCGAGTGCCGGGAAGGAATTGCCAAGAATCCTCTTGCCACGGCATTCTTCAACTATGGCAGCAACAACGGTCTTGATTTCTTCCTTTCCATCGGAAAGAACCCGGTGAAAAACTGGGGCGGTTCCATCGAAGATCTGGGAGTCGATGAGATCGGGGATCTGATCATTCCCAAGACAGACCCGAAATGGAAAAAACGGCTCTACGCCTGTATGAGCTGCCCGCTCCACTGCGGTGCAGTCTATGACGTGACCAGCGACAGCCCGTACGGCATAAAGGAAACGCCCCGCCCGGAATATGAGACCTATGCTTCCTACGGCACCATCATGATGATCAAAGATGCCCAACTGATCTTTTATATGAACCAGCGTTCCAATGATTACGGCATCGATACCATCAGCTGTGGAAATACCATTTCCTGGGCGATGGAATGTTATGAAAACGGGGTGCTTACCAAAGACGATCTGGACGGCATCGAGCTGACCTGGGGAAATGAACAGGCGGTCAAAGCCATTTTCGATAAGATCTGCCTGGATGAAGGCTGCGGCAAGATCCTGAAGCTGGGTTCCTTGCACGCCTGCAAAGCCTACGGAAAGGGAGAGCAGTATCTGCAGCTGGCCAGCGGGATCGAGATCGGTCAGCATGACCCGCGGGAAGAGATTGGCACCGGCCGGGTATTCGCCTATGATCCCACTCCGGGACGCCACATGAGAGGCGGCCTTGGCGGAGCCTATACAGGACAGGATTTCCGCGGTACCGGATTTGCCGATGTCTACGCCATGTCCGCCAATGAAAACTGCTACAATGCAGGCCTTTGCAACTTCGCCCAGTTCCCGACCCCGGGAGGAATGGTCGGCATGCAGAAATGGATCCACGCCTGCACCGGTCTCATCGAAAGCGACAGGGAAGCCTACTACACCGGCATCCGCAGCTTTCTGATCCGCCAGGCATTTAACCTGAGGGAAGGACAGCGAAGGAAAGACTGGTATCTGTCTCCCCGTCTTCGCGGGGAAGAGCCTATGGAAGGCCCGCTGAAAGGCAGGAAATGCGATGTCGAAAAGTTAGGGGACAATTTCTTTGAAGCCCTCGGCTGTGATATCGATACGGGCGTCCCGCTTCCGGAACTGTTAGACCTTGTGGAAGGTCTGGAGTTTGTCAAAAAGGATCTGTATCCTGATCCTGAAGAAGCGCCGCAGGAATGATCTGTCTCCTGAAGAAGATATATAGTTACAGACCGCGATCTGACTGACCGCGGTCTGTTTTGCAGCGCCGGTACGCTTTTTCCCGGGTCAGCCGCCGGCCGCCACGGGCAGGATCAGCATCTCGTCGCCGTCCTTCAGGCTCTGTTCCGGTGCGGCCAGCCTTCCGTTTACCACCATGGCGATATTGGCGCCGGAAAACCGGATGCCTTCCTTTTCTTCTTCCTCATGAATGATCCGCGCGGAAAGTTCCCCGGCCGTGCAGCCGCTTTCCAGGGTTATTTCTTTTTTGATAGTCACCTGTTCTTTTGAAAGATAGCGGAGCGTTACATTTACCGTCATATCCTGCGGATCCTCCTTCTCAAAAATGCAGCAGGCTGTTCTTATTTCAGCCAATTTACGATTTTAAGAACACCAGGTGTTCTCTATTTCAGATATTTTAAAATATAAGAATACAAAGTGTTCTTTATTTCGGCAATTCAGATTTTTGAGAACTGCCCGAGTATTCTTAAATCACAGCAACTGTCCAAAAAAGAATATTTTATATTCTTAATTACGGCAATTCTAAAAATAGAGAATACTTGACCTGTTCTTTAAAAATGAAAAACGGTAAATAAAGAACACTTTGTATTCTCAAAAAATGAAAAACCCTGATTTGAGAACACCTGCTGTTCTCAAATATGAAAATAGCCTGATCTGAGAACACCTGCTGCTCTGCCCCCGAAAAAAACCTCCGGCGGCTGCCGGAGGTTTCCAGAATACTTATTATTTCACAAACTTCTCTGCAAAATGGCAGGCTACGGAATGTCCCGGCTTCAGCTCTCTCAGCACAGGTTCTTCCGCAAGACATTTGTCTGTTGCGTACGGGCATCTGGCCGCGAACCGGCAGCAGGGCTTGGGATCGATCGGAGAGGTCAACTCTCCTTTCAGGATCATCCGCTCCTGTTTGTGGTGCACGTTCGGGATCGGGATAGCCGACAGAAGTGCCTGGGAATACGGATGGATCGTATTCTTGAAGATTTCCTTTGCCGGGCATTTCTCGATCATCTGGCCCAGATACATAACTGCGATATCATCGGAGATATGCTTAACGACGGACATATCGTGAGTAATGAACATGTAGGTAAGGCCCCTGTCTTTCTGCAGGTCCTGCAGAAGATTCAGGATCTGTGCCTGAATGGACACATCCAGTGCGGAAACCGGCTCATCGCAGACGATGAAGTCCGGGTTCAGGGACAGGGCCCTGGCAACGCCGATCCTCTGGCGGCGGCCGCCGTCCAGCTCATGGGGATATGCCATTTCCAGACGTTTCGCCAGACCTACCAGCTCCATCATTTCCTTGGCTTTCTTTTCCACTTCCTGCTTGGAGAGGTTCTTATTGTTGACCTTGATGGGCTCAGAGATCAGCTGCAGAACGCTCATTCTCGGATCCAGGGAAGCGTACGGATCCTGGAAGATCATCTGGATATTCGAGCGGTATTTCTTCTTGAACTCCTTGAGATCCAGGTTTGCGATATCCGTCCCTTTGAACATGACCTCGCCGGAAGTCGGCTGGTGCAGACGCATCAGGGTTTTTCCAAGGGTAGACTTGCCGCAGCCGGACTCGCCGACGACGCCGATGGTCTTTCCTTTTTCAATATTAAAGGTCACATTGTCCACAGCGTGGAGCATGCCTCTGGGAGTAGAAAAATATTTTTTAAGATTTCTTACTTCTAATAAATTCTCAGCCATTTATTTTCCCTCCCCTTGTGTTTCTGCCGGATCGGCAACCGGTGTCCCGGTCCATTCCGGAGTGTAACGGAAGCATTTTGCCCAATGACCCGGCTCGATGTCCACGATCCAGGGATCATGCTTTCCGCACTCTTCATTACATTCTTCACATCTGTCATAGAATGTACAGTAAGTCGGAAGATTGGACGGGTCGGAAACCATACCCGGGATGACATGAAGCCTTTCCACATCCTGGTCCAGAGACGGAATGGACCGGTACAATGCCTTGGTATACGGATGCTTCGGATTGTCGAAGATCTGCTCTACGGTACCGTATTCCACGATCTCTCCACCGTACATGACTGCACAGTGGTCGCACATTTCCGCCACAACGCCCAGGTCATGGGTGATCAGGATCATGGAAGTTCCTTTGTCCTTCTGGAGCTTACGCATCATATCCAGGATCTGCGCCTGAATGGTCACATCCAGGGCGGTCGTGGGCTCATCCGCGATCAGCAGTTCCGGCTCGCAGGCCAGAGCAATAGCGATGACGATACGCTGTTTCATGCCGCCGGAGAACTGGTGCGGATACTCTTTATACCGCTCCGGAACGATACCTACCATCGCCAGCATGTCCTGTGCCTTTTTCAGGGCTTCCGCCTTGGAGCAGCGTTCATGCAGACGGATCACTTCCGCGATCTGATCGCCTACGGTCTTGACCGGGTTCAATGCTGTCATAGGATCCTGGAAGATCATGCTGATCTTCTTGCCGCGGATGGAGCGCATCTCACGCTGTGATTTCTTCAGCAGATCCTCTCCCTCCAGGAAGATATTTCCCTGGATCACATGGCCTACCTTGGGAGGCAGCAGCCCCATGATGCCCAGAGCTGTGGTGGTCTTTCCTGCACCGGTCTCACCCACAAGACCCAGGATCTCGCCTTTGTTCAGATCCAGATTGATCTTGTTAACTGCTTCTACTACTTCTTCCTGTGTCTCATAATGGATGACCAGATCTTTGATACTTAAAATATTTCCACTCATTTCCGGTCCTCCTTATTTCATCTTCGGGTCGAAGGCATCACGAAGGCCGTCGCCCAGAAGGTTAAATGCAAAACAGGTTACCATGATCATCAATGCCGGGAAGATCATCATAAACGGCGCCGTCATCATATATGCCTTGCCGTCGTTGAGGATAAGTCCCCATTCCGGTGTCGGAGCCGCAAGACCAACGCCGATGTAACTCATGGAAGACATCATCAGGATGGAAACCGCCAGGAATCCGACAAAGAAGATGATCATAATACCGGCTGCGTTGGGGATCATGTGCTTCAGGATCATTTTCCACTGACCTACGCCGATGGCTTCCGAGGCTTCGATGTAATCACTGCCCCGGACCCTTAAGATTGCAGCTCGGTTATTTCTGGCCATGGTCGGCATGGACGCAAACATGATGGCGCATACGAGCTGCGGAATACCGTTTCCGAGCACTGCCACGATACACATAGCAAACATGATCATCGGGATGGACTGGAAGATATCCATGATACGCATGATGATGGTATCCACCTTGCCGCCGAAGTAGCCTGCAATGATTCCTAACAGGCCTCCGCTGAACAATGCCGCGATCGTACAGAACAGAGCGATCACCAGAGAATACCTTGCGCCGTAGATACAGCGACTGAAGATATCACGTCCGAACTGGTCTGTACCGAACAGATGCGCTCCGCTGGGCTTCTGCAGCATGGCGGTGTAATCCTGGGTCTGATAATCATATGGTGCGATCAGCGGTGCCAGGATAGCAACCAGGATCAGAATACATACCACGATCAGACCGATCATAGCAGTTTTATTTCTTTTGAAACGCTTCCAGGATTCATATGCCGGGGTCGATTTCACCGGTTTTTTCCGTTTTGCGTTGCGTCTTTCGATCTTCTCCATTGCGGGAGTATGCATTTTTGCCATTTTTATTCACCTCCCCTTATGCTGCCTTAGGCTTTGCAGCCTTTTTCCGCTTTGCTCCGCCGGCAATGATCGTAGTCTTCAGACGCGGATCAATGATAACGAAGGCAATATCGACCAGCAGGTTAATGATCGTCAGCACAAAGGCGATGATCAATGCTCCGCCCAGTACAGAAGGATAGTTACGCTGGGTAATGGAGTCTACGATATATTTACCAACGCCCGGAACTGCGAACACGGTTTCAATGACCATGCCGCCGCCGATGGAGTTGGCAAGACCGGTACCGATGGACTGCACTACCGGAATGATCGCATTACGAAGCGCATGGCTGTATACGATCTTACCTTCCGTCTGTCCTTTGGCCCTTGCAGTACGGATGTAATCCTCTCCCATAACCTCCAGCATACTGGATCTGGTGATACGGGTGTAGCTGGCAATGGATGCAAGGCCGACGCACAGCATAGGCATGATGAAACCAAGCGGCGTCTCGATACCATTGGCCGGCAGGATATGCAGATTGACCGCAAAGATCAGGATCAGGAACAGACCGACGACAAATTCCGGCACGGATTGGAAGAACATGGATATGACCAGCACCAGCGAGTCTACCCAGGTGTACTTCTTCAGGGCCGATAAGATGCCGAGCAGAACGCCCAGCACCGCTCCGATGAATACGGCTCCCAGCGTGATGATGCCGGAAACGCCCAACCTCGGAAGGATCTCTTTCAGCACCGGTTCCCCGGTACGGTAAGAATCTCCGAAATCACCTGTCACAACGCCGCCGATATACCTCACATACTGAAGCGGCACAGGATCATTTAACCCCAGTTCTTCCCGCTTGGCGTCAATCTGTTCCTGGGTTGCATTATTTCCCAGGATCTGACGGGCGGGATCACCCGGGGTAAATGTTTTCAAAATGAATATAATTGCTGAAACACCCAGCAAAATGGGGATCAGCAACAAGATTCTTTTTACAATATATTTAACCATACCATTTCCCCCATCATGATGTTCCTCTTAGCAGAACACTCTCCGATGTTAATAACGTTCGCTGCAAGAATTCAGTTCCGGAGCTGCTGTTTTGGCACCGGAACACAGATATGAGGCAGCGGCCGTATGCCGCCGCCTCAGAAAGTATATTACTTATTTGTAAAGTGTGGTGATATCCATGAAACCTCTTTCGATGGTTCCGTATCCCTTAAGATCCTTGGCGATAACAGCTGCTTTCAGTTCCGGATACAGGTTGGTGGTGATGGTATCATTCTTCATGATGGTCTCCAGTTCTTCCATATATCCGTTTGCAGTTGCATTGTCAGGCTCTGTGATGATCTGCTGTCTCAGTGCTTCCAGTTCCGGTGTGGTAACCTTCGGTCCGCCGATAACGAATCCGGATGCGATCTGTCCTTCACTTACGAAGACATATGCGGAAGGATTGCGGTTCGGGATCCACTCGCCGACGACGATCAGGTCATAGTTGCCGCCGAATGCGTCGCCTACGAAAGATGCGGTATCCGGAGTGTTGATATTCAAAGTGATGCCGATGGCACGAAGGTTTTCCTGGATAACGGTGTAGGTCGGTACAGAATCCTGAAGACCGAGAATAGTCAGCTCCAGTCCGTTTTCATAACCGGCTTCTGCCAGAAGTGCCTTTGCTCCTTCAATATCCAGAGCTCTTTCTTCCAGAGTATAGAGTTCATGATAATACGGGCTTGACGGAGACAGATAGCCAAGAGCCTGTGTTGCGGAGCCGCCGGTTCCTACCATGGCCAGTGCTTCATAGTTGATCGCCTTTTCGATCGCCTGACGGACTTTCTGGTCTGCAGTCGGATGACCTTCCGTCATGTTGTACCACAGATGGGTTACCTGACCGAAATCATAGATCACAACGTTAACATTGGGGCTTCCCTGGTAAGCAGTTGCCTGGATGACCGGCATGTCTGCTGCCACCTGGGAATCACCGGATTCGATTGCCATTTCACGGGCTGCCGGGTCATTGGTGAACTTCACAACGATGGTCTTGAAATATCCTGCATAATCCGGATCCCAGTAGTTTTCATTTCTTTCCAGAGTGACAGACTGTCCGGAAACCCACTCTTTGAAGATGTATCTGCCGCATCCCATGATCGGGTTTTTCGCGCAAGCTTCAATGCCGCCGGCTGCTTCCACACCTGACTCATTGACGATACCAAAGTTGGACCAGGACATCATGTTTACCAGATCCGGGCATTCCGTTGTAAATTCGATCACGACAGTATGCTCATCAACTGCTTCCGCACCGGCGATATAACGTCCGGTATCGTTGTTGGCGCTGTACTCTTTCCAGACGTTTGCAGTAAATACCACATCGTCTGCTGTGAGGGGAGCACCGTCGTTCATGACAACGTCATCCCTGAGCTTGAACTGGCAATGAGTTGCATCCAGCCACTCCCATTCTGTTGCCAGATTCGGAAGAGCCTCGCCGGTAACCTTGTCAGATTTTACCAGAGTATCCTGTGTTGCGGCGATGATGATCTCAGCTTCATTTTCCACCTGACCTGCAGCAGCGCCCCAGAGTGTTGAGGGCTCCGATGCCAGGGTGACTACCAGTGTTTCATCTGTCTTGGTAGTATTTGGGGCATCTACGTCAGCACCGATAATGTCTGCGCTGGCAACGGATGCCATGGAGACTACCATGACGGCTGACAGCAGGATAGCTGCTAATTTGCGTAACTTCATTTTTCTTCCTCCTTTTGAAAAACAACCTGTTTCATCCTATTGAATGATCATCAGGATTGTATCAGTTCATTTGCCTGTTCTCATTTCGATAATCAATCGCTTTTTATAGATTTCGTGACTTCTTTCAGAAACAGGTCTGTCTTCCAGGTCAAAATAAGACACTTTTTTTGACTTTTCTATTTCATTAGAAACGCACTTCCGCGTTCTTCTCTGCAGCCACATAGATGTTGTCCAGGATACGGGTAACGACCAGAGCCTGCTCCGGCTTCACCAGCGGAGAGGTTCCCTTCTGGATCGCCTCAAGCCACTGACGGTTGTCGATGGTTCCTTCTTCTCCGCCGCCGCCGCCTGCAAAGTAAGCCACCTGGCCGGCCGGGGTAATGGTCTCCTGCATCAGCTGTCCGTTTCTGGAACGGTTGTAGATCAATTCGTTTACAGCATAGCTCATACCGGAGTGGATCTCAGCACCGCCCAGGGTTCCGCACAGGGTGGTTGCTGCTTCTTTGGATTCCAGCATGTTGATGGCCCAGGCGGCTTCCAGGTTGATCACGGCGCCGTTTCTCATCTTGATAAAGCCCATGGCGGAATCTTCTACTTCATAGGTGTCCGGATCCCAGGGTCCGAAGATATTGCCTTCTTCTGCTCCGTGAAGTCTTCCCAGTTTATAGAATACCTGGCCGCTGATGGACTCTACATCATAGTTGTCCATGCACCACAGCGTGATATCCAGCGCGTGGGTTCCGATGTCGATCAGAGGACCGCCGCCCTGCAGTGCCTTGTTCGGGAATACGCCCCAGGTCGGAACTGCTTTTCTGCGGATGGCGTGAGCTTTCGCGTAGTAGATCTCGCCCAGTTCGCCCTTTTCGCAGGCTTTCTTCAGGTTCTGTACTTCTGCACGGAAACGGTTCTGATAGCCGACCGTGAACTGCATGCCGGATTTCTTCCATGCTGCTACCATCTTCTCTGCCTCGATCGTGCTGTGAGACATGGGTTTTTCTACATAAACATGTTTCTTTGCTTCAAACGCTGCGATGGTGATCTCGCTGTGAGATACGTTCGGGGTACATACATGTACGACTTCCACATCCGGGTTTGCCAGAAGATCATGATAATCCTCATACCATTTTGCTCCCTTTGCGCCGAATTCTGCACAGGCTTTCTCCGCACGCTCCGGAATGATATCACAGAAAGCGACGATCTCGCAGAGATCCTCATTTCTCTTCATTGCCGGAAAATGTTTCTGATTAGCGATACCGCCGCAGCCGACTACACCAATTTTCACTTTTGCCATACTATTACTCCTTTCCAAGTTAAATGCAGGGTATTTTTCCATATAATAATATAATGGACCACCCCGGGAAACAATATGTGAAAACAACCTTATTTCTAACTGAAAATGTACATTCCGAACAAACAGCCACGTAAAAAAGGTCAATAATCAGCTCGATTATTGACCCCATCCGATAAAAAGAGCTTCCTTATGTAACTACAAATCAATAATTACGCCGTTTTCCGCCTATCTCCTTTCGTCCGGAGCAGATACACTATGGGTAAAGCCGGAACTGACAGGCTCTGCTGTCATACCCTAAGGAGGTCTGTTTATGAACGATAATTATATATTTCCGTTTCTCTGGATGAGAGGAGAAGAAGAGGAGATCCTGCGAAATGAGATCGGGAAGATCCACGAATGCGGGATCCGCGCCATCTGCGTGGAAGCAAGGCCTCACGATGATTTCTGCGGTCCCGGATGGTGGCACGACATGGATATCGTCCTGGACGAAGCCCGGAAACGGGACATGAAGGTATGGATCCTTGATGACAAGCATTTCCCTACGGGCTATGCAGCGGGACTTATTGAGACCACATACCCGGAGCGCCGGAAATGGTATCTGGCCGATACCACGGCGGATCTGTTCGGTGGAGTTCACGAAAGGACGCTGCATGTCTCCCGGATGCAAAAGCCCGTCATCGGCTACTGGCAGCTGGGCCAGCCGGTGGATGAAGAAGAGCGGAAAAATAACCGCCTGGTCGCCCTGGTGGCTGCCAGATTTGTTGATAAAGACCGGTTTTCCCCGGAAGTAGTGGATCTGACGGATACCGTGGATGGAGAGTACGCCACCTTCTGTCTTCCGGAAGGACAGTGGCGGGTGCATGCCATTTACAAAACCCGTACGGACGGCGGCAACGAAACCTACATTAATATGCTGGATGCCGTTTCCGCCCATACCCAGATCGAAGGCGTATACGAAGCCCACTACAAACGTTACCCGGAGGAATTCGGAAAGACCATCGCAGGATTCTTCTCCGACGAACCGGAGCTGGGCAATACCTCCGATATCAGTTTTGATGCCCGCGTAGGGAAAAAGGGAATGGCCCTTCCCTGGAGCGATGAGCTGGAGCAGATGCTGAAAGATCGGTACGGAGCTGCATGTCGGGAGAATCTGGTCCATCTCTTTGCCGATACAACCGCTCCGGATGATGATCGCTGTCCTCAGATGCGGTATGACTATATGGACTGTGTGACCAGGCTTTATGAAAAGAATTTCTCTGCCGCCATCGGCAGCTGGTGCCGGGACCATGGCGTGGAATATATCGGTCATGTGGTGGAAGACAACGGCACACACAGCCGTTTAGGGCACGGCCCCGGGCACTGGTTCCGGGCTATGGCCGGCCAGGATATGGCCGGGATCGACGTGATCGGATCCCAGGTGATCTTCGGCGCTCCGGTCGAGATCCGGCGGAGTATGGGCGGTATGGAGGTCGATGGAGAGTTTTTCCATTATATATTAGGAAAGATGGGAGCATCTGCAGGGCACCTGGATCCCCGGAAAAAAGGACGCACCATGTGTGAACTGTTCGGCGCCTACGGCTGGAACTTCGGGGTGCGGGATATGCGTTACCTCCTGGATCATCTGCTGTGCCGGGGCGTTAACCATCTGGTACCCCATGCATTTTCCATGGCAGAATATCCGGACCCGGACTGCCCGCCTCATTTCTATGCCCGGGGCAATAACGGGCAGTTTTCCTGGTTCGCACAGCTGATGAAATACGCCAACCGCATGTGCCATTTGCTGAACGGCGGAACCCATGTGGCTTCTATTGCCGTGCTCTACGACGGAGAAGCGGATTGGACCGGAAATCATATGCCCATGGAGCGGATCGGCAGAATGCTGATGCAGCATCAGATGGAATTCGATGTGGTATCGGCAGACATGCTGAACCACCCGGAAAACTATAACGGGTCTTTCGACGGAAACATCCTGACCTTAAACGGCGTCCGTTTTGAAGCCCTGCTCATCCCTTACGCGCAGTATCTGCCGGATGGGATCGTCCGCTTTATACGAAGCTGCGACAGCTTTCAGGTGATCTTTACCGATGGCTATCCGGAGCGGTTCCTTCAGGACAGGACCGGAACGGAAGGTCATGAACCCTGGAAAGATAACTGCGTCTTAGTAAAATATGCGGACCTTCCCGAGTGTCTGAAAGCATCGGGCTTTTCCCGGATCTCTGTACAGCCGTCGTTTGAAATGCTCAGTGCCTATCACTATAAGAAAACCGGCCAGATATTTATGCTGATGAATGAGTCTCCTGACCTGGCCTTCGACGGAAAGGTGACTCTTCCTACCACGCAGCCGCTTTATGTTTATAACGGGGATCTGGACCGGTATGAGATTCTGGAAATGAACCTTCTGACCCGAAGCGTTCAGGTTTCTCTCCGGTTGGAGCCGGGACAGAGCATCGTGATCATGGAAGGACCCCAGGTTCCGTCTGACCGGATCGCTTCCGCGGAAGAGGTGCCATGGCAGTCTTTCTCCGGACAGATTCGCGAATGCAGAAAGAGGATCGATCTGTCCGAAGGATGGGATGTTTCGTTATTCATGGCAAAGGATTTTCAGGCGCCGGTGAAAGTGATCCATATGGAAACACTGCAGCCGATCTCCGATCTGGAGCCGGCCTTCTCCGGAATCATCCGGTACACCAGGACCTTTGAACTGGACAAAGTTCCGGCGAGCGCCTTTTTCCGGGCAGACTCGGTATTTGAAGTGATGCGGGTCTGTGTGAACGGAAAAGAAGCCGGCATCCGCATGACACCGCCCTATCAGGCAGAGCTTACGGGCCTTCTGAAAAAAGGAGAGAATCAGATCCTTGTGGAGGTGGCCAATACTCCCGGCAGGGACCAGATCTATCGTCCTTATCCTCCCTTTGACTTCCAGCATGAAGCCATGGAGCCGAGCGGTATGTTCGGAACGGTGGAAATTTACATGAATTATTGAAACACCTTTCGAAGACCGTTTTCTTCGACAAAGTGTACAGAATTTTGAGTTGTGTACCATTTCATTCCCGACAAAAGTAAATAAAGGTCGGAAAACAGATAATATATGTCGCATTTGATGAGTAAAGGTCGTCGAATGAAAGCTTTTTCACATCAAATCAGGCAAAAAAGGTACACAACTCAAGAATCTGTACATTTTTGTTTCTCCGCCGCAAAAATATCTTCCTGATCTTATCTGCTGTGTTTTTTCTCCGAGCTAAAAACAGTAAAGCGCTTTTCATCATTCTTCAGTCATTGTAAAATAAAGTTTGGCAGAAGTTGAGCGGAAAGGAGCGGGACCCATGGAATACACTTACAGTGCTTTTATCAGCTACCGTCATATTCCGGCAGACATGGACGCAGCCATGGCCGTACAGAAGGCGCTTGAAACATACCACATTCCGAAGGAGATACAAAAAAAGACCGGCCGGAAAAAACTGAACCGCTGCTTTCGGGATCAGGATGAGCTTCCGCTTGCAAACGACCTGGGAAGCAGCATTGAAAAGGCGCTGCAGGAAAGCGAATGGCTGATCGTCATCTGTTCCCCGGATCTGCCCGCATCCTCCTGGTGCCTGCGGGAAGTGGACTATTTCATCGAACTGGGAAGAAAAGACCGAATCATTCCGGTGCTGATCTCCGGTGAGCCAAAGGAAAGCTATCCGCCGCAGATCACCACAGCGGATCCGGAACAGGGCGGAGAAGAAGTAGAGCCTTTGGCAGCCGATCTGCGGGGAAACATGAAAAAGCAGCTGAAAACAGAGAAGCTGCGTATCGTCGCCCGCATGCTCAACCTGAATTACAACGACCTGAAAAGAAGGGAGCGGGAGCGCGCTCTTCGCCGCGGGCTGATCCTGATCTCCTGTATCCTGGCAGTTGTGCTCGGCTTTGGCGCTTATGCCGTTTATGAAAACCAGCTTCTTACAAAAGAGCGGAATGCTACCGCCCGGAATGCCACCGAACTGCTGGTCGAAAAATCAGTCCGTTCCACGAAAGAAGGAGAAATAGAAAACGGCCTGGCTTACGCTTTGCAGGCTTATTCCGGCAGCCGTCTTTTTGGCGACGAGTACGATGCCGCCGTCTTTGCTGCACTGGAAGCTGCCATGTATCCGGAATTGTTTTCCCAGATCGGTTCTCTCAAGGATAACGGGGAGCTGCACAGCTGGGCGTCTCTTAGCAATGACGGCAAATACATTGCCTGCCGGCAGGCAGATGAAAGCCTGCAGATCTATGATTCCATCACCGGAGAAAAGCTCTATACCCTGCGGAATTTCGGATGGACCGGCAGAAAGGGACGGGAGATCTCCCCGGACAGCCATTATCTTCTGAAATACACGGAAACCTCTCTGGCGCTTTATGACATCACGGACGGAACGGAACTCCTGGCGATTGAAATGCCGGATGGTTGGGACATTTCATCCGGCACAATGACCTGCCGAAACGAGATCCCTTTATATCGGACAGAAGATGGGGCTGCCGCCTTATATGATCCTTTCTCGCAGACACTCACGCCGTTGGACGGCATTTCCCTGTCCGGAACAGGTTCCGCAAACAGGGTGCAGATCCACCGCTCCGGGCGCCGCGGAGTCTGGACGAACGGAGAACAGATCTGGCTGGTGGATACCGAAAACAAGGAAATAATGATGTCGCTGGAGGGTTATATTTCTCAATGGGCCGGCGGATATACGGATGACGGCCTGTATTTCCGGTATGATGCCGGAGAGGAATTTGTCTATCTTCGCTGGGATACACTGGAAGAAGTCTGCCGCTCCAGGTACGACGGAGCTCTCTCCCCGGACGGCTCGCTGCTGGCATCCGCCGATGGCTATTCCGGCTTTACCCTCTGGGATGTCCGCACCGGAGAAGAACTGTGGACGGAAGGACACAACAAAGGCAATACGCTTTATTCCCTTGCCTTTGCGGATAATGACACGCTGATCGCCAGCCATGAAGAACTGCAGATCTATCGGATCAGCGACCAGTCTGTGGTCTATGATTCCGGCATTGACCGCACGACCTACGGATATGACTTCTTTGCCGGGCGTCTGGTCATGTGCCTTCGCTCCGGAGGTTGTCTGATCAACCTGATGCCGGAGGAAGAGGATCTTCTTCCCCACATGACCGTGGAGACCCGGGAACATTTCGACGCGGACTCCCTGGTGCAGACCACTTCGCTCTGCGGCCTGGCCGGCAGCTGGGAAGGCGCCGAATACTATATCGATCTAAATGGGGATTTCGTAACGGCCGATACAAACGGGGAATGCCTGGTATATTTGTTTCACGATGAGCAGTACTGTCTGCAGCCCGTTAACGGCGTGACCGCCAACATGGTCTATGTTTCGCCGGATGGAACATGGCAGGCCATGATCCGGGGAGGGGAAGTGGATATCTTCCGGGCGCAGGAAAGCCCTGCGCCCGTTTATACGATCCCCAGTAACGGGTACGACCGTCTGTGCGCTGCCATTTACGGCGACATTCTTGCCCTGGGTTCATACGTGGAGAACCTGGTCCTGTACGATCTGAATACCGGTGACTGCCTGGGCAGCATCGACGCCGGCGCCATGTGTGTCGGGATCCAGTTTTCTCCTGACGGAAAACACATCATTGCCCTTTCTGCCATGGCCTCCCAGGCAGCAGTAGCCAGTACGCAGAACCTTGCCGTCATCATGCGGATCCCCGTATCAGATATCTACAGCTATCCCTCTATCTCTGTAGGATTCAACGAACCCGGCACCGAAGCGATCGTCTCATATGCCGACGGACATGCCGACATCGGACTCCTTTATCAGGATCTATCCACCCTTGTAGAAAAGGCGCAGGCATACACAAAGTAGATTACTCCATGATGGCGTCCAGATAAGCGCGCTCTTCTTCGGAAAGATACGCATTTAAGGCGTCCTCAAAAGCCTGCGCATAATAATCTTTTCTTACGGTATGCACATCCGAAACGGCAAAGATCTCCTCCAGGTCAAGACTGGAAAGGGCTTCTTCCACTTTTTGGAAGATGGAATTCAGGCGTTCATCCTGAAAAATGGTATCCATTAAGGCCTGGACTTCTTCATCCGTAATCCCAACCTCCATCGGAACGAGTCCGCCTGTAAAGACGTCCATCGCCATGATATTCTGCAGCAGGTTAAATGGGGTAACATACCATTTTCCGTCAAAACACTCCGTGCCCAATGTCATAACGTATAATGTCCCGTTGATCCGCAGGAAAGCTGCTACGGAATCGATCCGTTCTGCATGATCCGCATACGCTGCCATCGCGCCTCCCCATTGCCCGGTGGCTGTCAGCATAAGAGATGACAGCAGATAACCGGGCAGGATGTCTCCTTCCATCGTGATCTCCGCCGTTTCCGGGCCGAACAGGGAAGAGATGAGGTCTGCGGCAGAATCGTAATCATCTAGAATGACGTTCCCGCTTAACTGCTGGATATCCGATCCCGTTAAAGAAAGATACTGATTCCGGATCATTCTCGTCAGATCGGAACGGCGGGTTTCCAGATTGATCTGATAGGCAAATTCCCCATTTGCCGGCAGATATCCATACGTGGCGATCGGCGGCAAAGAACGGAGCCTTTCGATCTGCCGCTCCAGATCATAATGATCCACATAGGTTTCCAACGCACAGGCAGACAGCATCTGCGAAACATCATGGTTGATAAATCCCTGAATATAGGCGCGGGCGGCATCTTCCTTCGTCTCAAACCCGCTGCCTGTCGCTGTTTCCGCAAAACACAGAAACGCCTGCGATACGCAGATCACAAATGTTACCAGAAGCCCCGTGATAAACTGTCTTTTTTTATTCTTCATAGCAGCCTTCTTTCTTTTTTCTGAATAGTATAGCACAGAACAAAAAACACGACAGTAAAAAGCGGATCCTATGGTTTTTATTGATTTCGTTTGATGGGATGTTATACTGTTAATATCAGTATTAGACAGGGAGAACTATACCTATGCATAAAGAATTTTTAAGCCATTACAGCCATTCACTCGGAAAAGATATGAACATGATGATCTACGGTCATGCAGGCGCACCGTTTCTGGTGTTCCCCACGCAGGACGGCATGTGTCATCAGATGGAAGATTTCGGGATCGTGGACCTGGTAAGCGATTATATCGAAAACGGGCAGATCCAGATGTTTGTTGTAGATACCAACGACATCGAAAGCTGGTCCCTGCGGGACGGCAATAAGCTGTGGCGCGCAAAAAGACAGGAAGAATATTATCACTATATCGTAGACCAGGTGGTGCCGCTGATCCATGAATACAACCCGCTCCTTCCGTTTACCATGGGAATGAGCCTGGGTGCCAATCACGCGGCAATATCCTTTTTAAGACGTCCCGAACTGTTCAGCGGCATGCTGTCGCTGTCCGGACTGTTTGACACGGATTATTTCTTCGACGGCTTCATGAACTCCGCGCTCTATGATAGCTCTCCGGAACGGTTTCTTCCAAACATGCCTGCCGACCACCCGTATATCGACCTGTATAACCAGAAGAAGATCATCTTCTGTGTCGGCCAGGGCGCCTGGGAAGAGGACGGCGTACGTACGCTGCGGTTTCTCCAGAGCGTGTTTGAAAACAAGAAGATCCATGCATGGTGCGATTTCTGGGGCTATGATGTAAATCACGACTGGCCCTGGTGGTTCAAGCAGATCCGCTATTTCCTGCCGTTCCTGCTGAGCGATCAGCCGTTCCCGGTTTCGTGGGACTGAAAGGAGCGACTGCGATATAGCGGTGCCGCGGTATCGAGGTTCTGTTCTGTCATGTGCCGCGCGATTGTGTTTGGGGCTGACCGCGGCAAATGAGTGTTCTCTTTTCCGGCTTTTTGCGGAATTGAGAACAGCTGGTGTTCTCAGAATGAAGATTTTCCATATTTGAGAATATAAAATGTTCTTGATTTGCCGTTTTTCAAAATTAAAGAACAGGCCATGTGTTCTCTATTTTTAGATTTGTCTTATTAAAGAATATAAAATATTCTTTTCCAGGCATTTTCCGGAATTTAAGAATACATGGGCTGTTCTCAAAAATCAGGATTGCCGAAATAAAGAACACTTTGTATTCTTTTATTTCAAAAAATCAAAAAAAAAGAACATCAGGTGTTCTTTTTTTCAATAAAGGCAGATTTAAGAATACTTGACGTATCCTTGATTTTTTACTACACTGTCCCCATGAAAATCTATTTACAAAAGACATTTGCAAACTTCTATTGGCCTGCAGGCACCAAAAGTGCTGCAGGCCAAATTTTTTCCCCAAAGTAATACAGAATACACGCCGGATCCATCCTCCGGCTTGTTCCGAAATGCCGACTGCACAGGCCAAAACCGGCATTTCCAACCATTGAAGCAAACTTGTTAACAAACTAACAGACAGGAGGTATTTATGACTAACTTAAGAAACATGATCGCCCGTAGAGATCTGCTGGACAAAACTATTGCGGAGTATGAACAACTGATCCGTAATGCGCCGGAAGGAGACCTGGTCGTACGTAAACGATCCCCCGGCAGCTATACTTATACCAGAAAGATCCGACTGTCGGATGGCACAGTGAAGGAACTTTATCTCGGCCAAGATGATTCGCAGGAAGCGGTTCTCCTGGCAAAGAAGCGTTATGCCAGAAAACTCTTGCCTTCCCTGAAGGAAGAACAGATATTGCTGAACAAGTTGATCGACCTGCGTATGAAGGATTCCGCTTCCGACCATTTTCTGCAGACACACCCGGGATTCCGGCAATTGCTCCAAACATCTGTAGAAAACTATGACATTATCATCTGGAAAAACGCTTCCTATGACAGGAACATGAATTATCCGGATCAGCTGCGATTTTCGACCGTCGTGCCTGACCTGATGGTCAGAAGCAAAGCAGAAGCAGATATTGTTTCCCGCCTGGAACACTACGGCGTTCCTTATCATTACGAAGAGATCCAAACCATTGGCGGCGTGCGGGTAGCCATGGATTTCACCTGCAGAAATCTGTCCACGAAGCAGATCCTTTTCTGGGACCACCGGGGGATGCTGGATAATCCGGCATATATCCAGAAAACACTGAACTGCAATACATTATTTTTGAAGGCTGGGATCATCCCATGGATCAACCTGATCGTCACAACAGAAACCAAAGACTGTCCGCTGGACCTGCAGTGGGTCGACACCATCATCCAACATTATCTGCTGTGATCAGTGTGGTGTTCCTAACTTTCAAGAATGTCCAATTTGAGAACATCAGCCAAGCAGAGCAGATACATCGTGCATCGCTCCTATAAATAAGTTTTTCTTATTTATATCCCTGTTTTTTCTATTAGACAAATCAAATCCTTCGCTTTATGATAAGTTTGTCTTAAGAAAGAATGGTTTTACAAACAACTTGTTAATAATACTATTATTCAGGAGGGAATGACCATGAAGAAACTGATCGAGATTTTCGCAACTATCTGGAGTCCGGAAAATATCTACAGATAGTCAGAACTATAAAATTAGCAGCAAAAACCGGGACTGTGAAAAACAGTCCCGGTTTTTGTTTTTACAGATGTTTCTTTTGGAGACCCTGCAGAAACTGCTGCATTTTTTTCAGGGCAGGGTTTTCATTTTTCTCCAGCGATATGGCTGCATACTCCACCCGTACATCCGATTCATAGGGGATGGCGACAATACGCCGGTCATTGCCGACCGGAAGGGTAATGTAGGATGGCAAAATGGAAATGCCCATATTTACGTTGATCATCAGCAGGATGGTTTCCACGTCTTCGATCTTATCCACGATCTTCGGATGGTAACCTTCCTGAAGAAAGCTTTCTATGATCATGCGATCCTCTCCGATCTTACTGTCCGGCGTACAGGCCAGGATCAGATTCTCCTGCAGCAGATCCTTCTTGGTCAGATAGGGTCTGCCCGAAAGGGGATGAGAGCTGGGAAGGACCACCATCAGGGAGATCCTGTCTACTTTCTGTATAGAACAGCCTTTGTAAACAGCAGGGTCAAACACCGGCGAAAAAATAAGATCCAGGTTCCCATCCCTCAGCTGATCCAGCAGAACCGAAGGACTGTAAGACTGAAACTGGATCTTGACATTGGGATACCGGCCGCGGAATTCCTGCAGGCTGTTGCTGAGAATGTTTCCGGCATAATTGGCAAACCCGATCTTCATGCCGCCTGTCATCCCCTCAGAAGCATCCCGGGCATGGGCAAATGCATTTTCGATATGCTGCAGGATCTGGCGGCCTTCCTGCTGAAAGACCTGCCCGGCCAAAGTCAGTTCCACTTGTTTTTTTGTCCTGTTAAGCAGTTTTACCCCCATCAGCTCCTCCAGAGCCTGGATCTGCTGTGTGACTGCAGTCTGGGAAACATACATTTTCTCCGCAGCCCGGGTAAAACTGAGTTCCTCCGCAACGGCAAGAAAGTATTCGATCTGTCTGGTGTTCATCCGTTTTCCTCTTCCTTCCCTATATGAGATTCCCGTAATTGATCCTGAGTTTGCAGAAAAAATCTTCCAGGGTAAGCCTGTCGTTCAAGGTATGGTAAACGCGGATCTTCCGGTATCCGGTCCCATGGATATACCGGAAGGTTTCCGGATCAACGCGGGGCGCTTCCAGGACATCATAACTGTCCGTCTTTTCTCTTTCTTCCAGCAGCACGGCGATCGCGGAATTATCGCCGAGTCCCCAGATCTCTCCGTGCGGCCAGTTCAGGTTATCGCCCAGTTTTTCGTTGAGCTCTGCCATCTGTTCAAACAGATACTTTCCGATCGCCCCGCAGGGAAGCACTTTGGCCTGCAGTTCCGTCAGGGACACTGCCATCTGTTTATAAGCATTCATCGGGATCTGCCATAATGGCATGCCGGAAGCAAATACTACATTTGCAGCAGCCGAATCCATCGCCAGGTTGAATTCCTGTCCGCCATCCGGGTAATTACCTCCTCCCACCCAGATCGCCGTCATGCGGGAACAGATCTCCGGGTTCATCAAAATGGCACTGGCCAGATCCGTGATCGCTCCCTGCATGAAAATATACAATGGCCGCTCATCATCCTTCATTGCTTCTTCCACGATAAAGTCAGCGCCATCCGACCGCAAGGGTTCTTTCTCATCCGTCAGTTCCCTTTCCGCCCCCAGGTATACGGGATACTGTCCGGAAAGATCCATAAGATCCAGTATTTTTACGATCTCCTCAAAACCGGCCCTGGCTGTCTGTCCATCGGGGAAGCGATGGCTCAGGCTGTTCATCCTGTTAAAATGTCCGGCAACGATCCCCCTGACGTCAAATCCCGGGGTCATTAAGGCATGGGCTATGGCATACTGATCGTCCGCCTCATTCTTCGCGTCTGAATGAATGATGATCCGTACTCTTTTTTTGTCCGGTACCCGGAATGCATATGAAAACATGGGGGTTCTCCTTTCAGCCAACAACCATTCTGGAACTTTGCTGATACTATATCACACTTTGGACCGGCATGCGTAAAAAAAGGGCGGGGAAGTCCCCGCCCTTTGACAGCCATTCTGAAGACCCATACCGATTTGCCATACCGTTGCCCCTACATTCTAACAGCTTAAGCAATAAGATGGAAAAGAACCCATCTGGATGATAGGTATCTCAGCCAAAAACAATTGTAGTAGAACACCGGGTGTTCTCAATCTGAAGTTTTTCCATATTTAAGAATACAAAGTGTTCTTGATTTGCTGTTTTTTAATATTTAAGAACTAGCAGACTGCTGGCAGACTATTCTCAGATTAGAGATTTTTCCTAAAAAAGAATATAAAGTATTCTCTTCTGGACTATTGTCGGGATTTAAGAATACTCAGGCTGTTCTCAAATATCAGAATTGTCACAAAAAAGAACACTTTGTATTCTTTAATTTTTAAATATCTGAAATCAAGAACAACTGGTGTTCTTGATTTATATTATTAACTGAATTAAGAACACCGCTCTAATAAAAATGCCGCAAAAAACCCCGGAACACAGCGGTTCCGGGGTTTCAAGGAATCTCCGCAGAGCAGACGATGGCGTTATTTGTTCTTCTTCATATTCCTGTACAGGCGCCAAGCGAAGAACACACTGATGGCAAGCCCTGCAAATCCCAGGATCCGGAAAACGATCGTGATCGCCGTGCCTTCACCGGTAAATGCGGACGCCGCGCACAGCAGGCAGGAGCCGATGATAAACGCAACGATAACAAACGCCCGGACTGCATATCGGGTCAGACGATTGACCGTACCCAGCGCCTTTTCTTCGAAGCTGAAATCGGTACGCACCTTGATCTGCCCCTTCTCCAGCATATCAAGCGATTCCGCTGTCTTGGTCGAAGAATCGATCAGCCCCTGGGCGAGCTGCAGCAGTTTCATGGCAATTTCCGGATTCATGGTTTCCGGATGCTCGAGATCCAGATTGAAATTGAGCCCTGTATTGACCTTGCTGATGAAATAATTCAGGACGTTCACATTCGGGCTGAGGGTCTTGATCGTTCCTTCCACAGCGATAATGCCGCGGGCCAGGTTGGTAAGGAAGGGATCGACCTTGTAGTTTTCTTCCTGAAGCCCGCCGATAATGGTTCCGATGAGATCGCCCAGGTCAAAATCGCCAAAATCCACGCCGGTATACTGGCCGCACATATTTTCGCACATTTCCAGCATCGCGCCGTGATTGATCTCGCCCTTCGGCTGTGCGATCTGCAGCACCGTACGCTTGAGGCCGTATGCATCCTGCATCACCACATTGGTGACGATGTCAATGAGAAGCTGGCGCTGTTTGCTGGAAAGAGCACCCATCATGCCGAAATCGATCCATTCGATCCCGTGCTCCGGAAGCGGCATCTTTTGTTCCTCAGATGCTTCTTCATCATCCTGCACAGGCTCAGAAGCAACGGGTTCGGTATCCGGTATGCCGATCTCCGGATCCTTGATCAGTACGTTGCCGGAATGCGGATCGGCATGATAGAAGCCATCCGTGAGGACCTGCGATGCGAAGTTATCGGCGATCAGCGCGGCGATCCGTTCGCGTTCCTGCGCACTCAGCGTTTCAAGATACTCGGTATCACTGACCTCTCGGCCTGTAACAAAGTCTTCCGTCAGAACGGCCTCACAGGTGAGCAGGCGGTAGCATTTCGGGCTTTCGACCTTCTCGCGTCCATTGTTGTTGTTCCAGAAACGATCGAGATTCTTTGCTTCATTGGTAAGATCAAGTTCTATCTTTGACGTGTTTTCCAGTTCCAGGATCATCCCCTTGATGTCGATGCCGCCTTTATCTTCCTTGAGGAACTTGTCAAGGACCTTTTCGATCAGGGCAAAGTCGCGCGCAACCGTATCAACGACTCCGGGGCGACGGACTTTGACAGCAACGACAGTGCCGTCGAACAGGGTCGCCTTGTGCACCTGCGCTATAGAGGCAGACCCCAAAGGCTTTTCGTCGAAGGTGGCAAAAAGCTCATTTGTCGGTTTTCCCAGATATTTTTCGATCTGGGCATTGACCGTTTCGATATCCATGGGAGCCACTTTTGAACGAAGCTTTGCAAGAGCATCGCAGTATTCCGGAGGCAGATACTCCGCCTGCTGGGAAGCGATCTGTCCGATCTTAACAAACGTCGGCCCCAGGTCCTGCAGGATATTGACTGTGATCTCCGGCGTAATGCCGTCGTCATAATTATATTTTTTTAATACTTCAATGATCTCTTTCAGCCTGCCGCCGGAATCCGGCTCCGCCTTTTTGGCATCCCTGCGCTGCTTCATCAAAGCAGAAATAAAACTTGACATAAGAAATATTACCTCCGATATTTGATTGCCTTTCAGCCGTATTGTAGCGGGGAATCCTGCAATAATCAAGAAGCACTCTTTCTACAATGAAATGTCAATGTTACAATGATATAGATCGCATTAGAGCATTAGACCGCAAAAGGAGACCATGACCATGAATATTGAAATACTGCAAGGTGCAGAGCAGGCAAAAAGAGCAGCCGGAATTGCTGTCGTTATTGATGTCTTCCGCGCTTTTTCTCTGGAATGCTATCTGATGTCGTTTGGCTGTCACAGAATATTACCGGTAGGACAAGTCGAGACTGCACGATCCCTTAAGGACAGGCATCCTGAGTATGTCCTGATCGGCGAACGCCATGGCAGGATCTTACCGGGTTTTGAATTCGGCAATTCTCCATCCCAGGTGGCAGCAGAAAAGATCAAAGGAAAAACGATCGTCCATACCACCAGTGCAGGAACACAGGGAATTGCAGCCGCATCTGCCGGGGCGGATGAAATACTTGTTGCAGGCCTGGTCAATGCGAAGGCAACCGCTCAATATATATTATCCCAAAAAGCGAATACGGTTTCCCTCATCTGCATGGGTGTGGAAGGAGTAGAGCAGTCGCCTGAAGACACATTTTGCGGAGAATACTTGAAAGCAATGCTTTTAGGGACCGGGATCGATATCGCTGATAATATAAAGCGCATTCGTGATCATAAAGAAGGCCGGAAATTTTTTGATCCGGAATTACAGGATGTTTTTCCTGAAAAAGATTTTGAAATGTGCACTGCGATCGATCGGTTCGATATGGTCCTGCGGGTAAATAAAGTTGCTGCCGATGTTTTTGAAACCATCGTCGTATGAACACCTGTAGATTTCAGGCATTGCCCTTCAGCCGTACTGTAAAAAAACCTTGGAAAGCCAATGCGTTCCAAGGTTTTTGTTTACCGTACAACAAGCGTTTAGATGGCCTTTACTTTTGCCTTCACTCTTTCAAAAGTATCTTCCACTTCTTTTTCCGGTTTTCCGGTAGCCAGAGATACCACGATTATGAAGATCAGCGCCACAATAAATGCGGGAAGCAATTCATAGATATTCCAGGCTCCGCCGATGGGACGGATCATATATTTCCACAGGAAGATCACGATCGCGCCGGAGATCATTCCGGCCAGAGCACCCCACATGTTGCAGCGTTTCCAGAAGAGCGCGCACAGCACCACCGGGGCAAAGGTCGCACCGAATCCCGCCCAGGCAAATGATACGATCGTAAAGATGGAGCTGTTGGGATCACGGGCAAAGATCACGGCGATCACAGCGATCAGGATCACGGAGATCCGGGCAACCCACATGGTGCCTTTTTTGCTGAGATTGAACTTGAACACCCCGTTTAAGATGTCCTCGGATACACTGGAGGAAGCCGCCAGCAGCTGTGAATCCGCTGTAGACATGGTCGCTGCCAGGATACCGGAAAGCACCAGGCCGGCGATGATCACGGCGAGAACTCCGTGGTTGCTCAGTACATCTGCGATCTTGATCAGAACCGCTTCTGCTGCAGAGCTGGACGTAAACAGTTCGATGAATCCGCCCTTGGAAAGCGCATATCCCACAATTCCGATGCAGATGGCGATCGCCATGGAGATCACGACCCAGATGGAAGCGATCCGACGGGACACCTTGATCTGTTTGGGGTTCTTCGTTCCCATGAACCGCAGCAGAATATGGGGCATTCCGAAATAGCCGAGGCCCCAGGCCATCGTGGAGATCACGGAAATGAATCCGTAAGGTCCGGATTCTCCGGTAGATACATTGGCGGTGCGGAAGAAATTCAGATACCCGTCTACCTGATTGCCGTTGGCAACAACTGCACCTGCTCCGCCGGCCAGACTGACGCCGAAACCAAGGATAATTAACAAAGAAATGGTCATGACAATGCTTTGTACCAGGTCCGTGGTGGAAACTGCCAGAAAGCCTCCGAGGATCGTATAAAGTATGATGACAGCGGCGCCGATCAGCATGCAGGTCATGTAATCAAATCCGAATAAGCTGTTAAAAAGTTTTCCTACGGCTGCAAACCCGGAAGCCGCATAGGGGATAAAAAAGATGATAATGATAAGGGCTGCAATACAGGCCAGGATATTCTTGTCATCCTTAAAACGTTTGGAGAAAAAGGACGGCACAGTAAAGGCGTCAATTTCTTCCGAATAAATACGGATCCGTTTCGCTACCAGCAGCCAGTTGAGATAGGTACCTGCTGCCAGTCCGATAACGGTCCAGCCCACATCGGCCAGGCCGGTGAAATACGCCAGTCCCGGCAGACCCATCAGCAGATAAGAACTCATATCGCTGGCTTCCGCGCTCATGGCAGTTACCAGCGGCCCCAGCTTTCTTCCGCCCAGATAAAAGTCTTTCGCGGAACTGCTTCCCTTTTTCGAATAATAAACTCCGATTACTACCATGCCTGCCAGATAAACAAACATCACGACAGCCATAATGATCTGTGTTCCAGTCATAAACTATTTTCCTTTCTGTCTTTCTTTTCCGTCATGTGATCAGGATTCTACGAGAAAGAATGTTAACACAGATCAGGACTGGATAAAATATAGACTCGATTCTGCATCAGTTATCGAAATCGAGCCGTAAAATTCGCATTTACTCTTTATTTTTTCGGGATATTTTATTAGACTGTAGTCTATACTAATTGTTATATACAGAAAGGACTGTTTGATCAAATGAAAAAAAATGCCAACCAGACCAAAAGCCGTATTGTCACAGCCGCCTGGAAGCTTTTCTACCAGTACGGCTACGACAATACTACCATTGACGATATCGTGGACGCGGCACAAACCTCCAAAGGTTCTTTCTACCACTATTTTGAATCAAAGGATGCGCTGCTCAGTTCCCTTTCTTATCTGTTTGATGAAAAATACAAGGAACTGGAAGCGCAGATGGATCCGGACATGAATCCGGTGGACAAGCTCCTGATGATGAATCAGGAGGTATTTCTGATGATCGAAAACACGGTTTCGGTTTCCCTGCTGAGCCAGCTGTTCAGTTCCCAGTTGGTTACAAAAGGCGAACGACACCTGCTGGATCCGGACCGCACTTACTACAAGCTGCTGCGGCAGATCGCTGTGGATGGAAAAGACCGGGGGCTCTTTCTGGATGAACTCACCGTTACCGACATCACCAAAGCCTATGCCGTGTACGAAAGGGCTATTATGTATGACTGGTGTATCAGCAGCGGGAATTACTCCATCTGCCAATACAGCAAAACCATGCTGCCTTTGTTTTTGCAGGGTATGCTGAAAAAGGAGATTTCAAAATAAACATCAGCTGACGCGTCCTGCGAACAGATCATAAACACGTTTCATGTCTTCCTTCAGATCCATCCCCGGCATCGGAACAAACTCTATGGCAAGCGTATCGTTATAGCCATGTTTCCTGATCGCTTCAAACAATGCGTCAAAATCAACGATGCCTGTTTCGTGCGGGGCGTTAAGATAGAAACGGCCATCTGCACCGGGGTTTGAATATTGCTCCGGCCTGGTATCTTCCACGGCCATATCTTTTATATGGACGCTCCTGTAATAATAGGACTAATAAACTAAAGGCTCAAAAAAGTGCTGAAAATACAGCGTTTTTGAGCCTTTTCCCATAAATACAATCGAATCGTACATAGCGCGTCTGTTACCCAAAGTGACGCATGGGTTGGCAGACGCGCTGTTTTTTTTGCCCCGACGTGGGTGGAAGGAGGTGTGAGCGTGAAAGCGTATGGCAAATCGTGGGACTACAACGTATATGACTGCCGGTACTGTCTGTACTGGAAAGGAAAGAAAAAAGGCTGTGTCTATCCGGACGACTGCTGCTGTCCGATAGAGCAAAAGCCGCCAGGAAGAAACGGCGCAGATCAGTTCCGCTATGAAACAGAAAAAGAGAATACCGCGCCTGTTTCAGAGTGCAGGGATTGTCCTTACGGACGAGATTCCCCCTGTATCGGGTGGTGTACAAAGGAGGTCATGCACTCCTTAGGGCTTCAAAAGGAGCGTGACAGACCCCATGTATGATTACTTCTACGGCGCGGAAGCGGAACAGTTCTCCTTCTACCGCATCCCCAAGGTGCTGTTCACGGAGGAACGGTTCAGGAACATCTCCGCAGAAGCCAAGGTGCTCTACGGTCTGCTCCTTGACCGTATGAGCCTTTCGGCAAAGAACGGCTGGCAGGATAAAGAAAACCGGGTGTATATCATCTTCACCATCGAGGACATCATGACGGCTATGGGCTGTGCAGATCAGAAAGCCGGTAAGCTCCTGTATGAACTGGAAAGCAAATGCCGTCTTATAGAGCGCAAACGGCAGGGTCTCGGTAAGCCCAATCTCATCTATGTGAAGAACTTCATTCCCCCCTCTGAATCACGTTTCTTGAATCGTGAAAATCACGAATCTGGAGAAGTGAAAATCACGGATCAAGAATCGTTAAAATCACGATCTAATAATACTGAGAATAATAATACTGATCTTAGTGATACTGATTCTTTTCTCTTCACTTCGTTCAGAGGGGATCACGGACGGGAATCGAAACGAAGCGATGCGGATCGGAGAGAACAATACAGAGAAATCATTTCGGAGAACATCTCGTATGAAATACTCCTACAGGACTTCCCGTATGACCGGGATATTCTCACGGAAATCCTGGAGCTCATGGTTGATGTGGTCTGTACAACTAAGTCCACCGTCCGTATCTCTGGGGACGACAAACCCGCTGAGGTCGTTAAGAGCCAGTTTCTGAAGCTGGACAGCGAGCATATCCGCTTTGTCATGGAAGGTCTGAAGGAAAACACCACCCGCATCCGCAACATGCGCCAGTATCTGTTAGCAACCCTGTATAACGCCCCTCTGACCATCGGGAACTACTACCGAAGTCTTGTCAGCCATGATATGTCGGAGGGATTCATTTGAGCCGTAGGTAATGCCTGCGGCTTTTGTCATTTCAAGGAGGTGATGTCCGTGCCAAAGAAAGAACCACAGGAACAGGTACAGCAGATACCGCTGTCGGAGATCCGTCCGTTCAGAAACCACCCATTCAAGGTGCTGGACGATGAGCTGATGCAGCAGACGATAGACAGCATCATGCAGGTGGGCATTCTCAATCCCGCTATTATCCGTCCCGCACCGGAGGGCGGCTACGAAATGGTAGCCGGACACAGACGGCTTCACGCCGCCGACCTTGCAGGTCTGAAAACCATCCCGGCAATCGTCCGCAATCTCACCGACGATGAGGCAGTGATCCTCATGGTGGACAGCAACCTGCAACGCGAAACGATCAGCCCCATGGAACGGGCACAGGCGTACAGGATGAAGCTGGAAGCGCTGAAGCATCAGGGAAAGCGCGTGGATTTAGAGGGTAAGTTAACTTCTGGCCAACTTGTCCAGAAGTTATCTTTGAACCAGATGTCAGAGGAATCCGGCGATAGCGTTAAGCAAGTACAAAGGTATATACGTCTTACTGAGTTGCTTCCGGAAATACAGGAAAAAGTCGATTCCAAGGAGATTGCGTTCACACCCGCTGTAGAGATTTCTTATCTCTCAGCAGACGAACAGAGACAGTTTCTTGAAGCGATGGACTATTCGCAGAATACGCCCTCCCTCTCCCAGGCGCAGCGATTAAAGAAGCTCAGCCGCGAGGGGAAATGCACCCAGGCGGCCATGTTCACCATCATGTCCGAAGACAAGAAGGACGATCTGACGCGCATCACACTGGACAACGACATTCTCCGCAAATACTTCCCCCGAAACTACACGCCCCTGCAAATGCAGCAGATTATCATCAAGCTGCTGGAACAGTGGCAGAAAAAACGGCAGCGCCAGAACGAGCGCTGAGAAAGGCAAGGTATCCTATGAACGTAAATATCACAATCAACGGCGACATCCATATCCACTGCGGCGGTTGCGAAGAATGCGGCATATACGACGATGATTTTGAGGAAAGCCTCGAAATGTCGGATGAGGATGCGGATGAAATCACCGAATTTCCCCCGGAAGAAGCCGAAGCCGTGATAAAAGCGGTGGCGGAACTTATCTTTCCGCTTCTGCGGGCAGAAACGAACGATTGAGGTGGGACGCATGAAAGAGTTTGATGTGACCATAACCGAAACATTGAAGCTCACCGTATCGGTGGAAGCTTCCTCCAAAGAAGAAGCCGAGCAGATGGTAAACGACCAGTGGCGCGCCGGAGATCATGTGCTGGACGCGGACAATTTCGTGGACGTGGAGTTTGAGAGCAACGACGGCAAAGAGCTCTCCGCTGAAAAAGAGCAGGACAACACCATGGAAGTCCTTATGGTGGAGCCGGGACAGTACCCGCGTATGGAGAGGATCGGCTCTGATCTCGCATCCTTACAGAAAGCCGTGGGCGGAGATATAGAAGCCATTTATCCCTATGACGACCCTGTGGCACTGATCTGCGGAGAGGAAGCCAAGCTGGAGGGCAAGCCGCTGAACCGCGCGCTGCGAGATGAGAACGGCGAAATCTATGATATCCTCGCTGGGAAGTTCTTCATCTGCGGTCTGGGTGAGGAAGACTTTGCTTCGCTTCCGAACGAGCTGCAAAAGAAGTATGAGGACAAGTTCCATCAGCCGGAAGCTTTCTTGAAGATGGGCAGCAAGATTATGGCTATTCCCACCGAGCCCGCCAAAGCCGTGGACAGGGGGAAAGCGGCACCGGCTGCGGAGCGATGATGATTTTTTCTCTAATATGCAAGGAAGGAGGGATGCCCGATGCAGGAAGAGGTTGAACACAGAACCGTTACCCTGATCATATCCGCAGTCAAGCTGACCGGAAGAGAATTGAGAGCGGCGATCGGCAAATACCTTGCCAGCCGAAAAGCGCAGAAGCAGCAAGGAAAAGCAGCAATCAAGCCGAACGGCAAACAGACGGTGAAACAGCTCGTCGGTCAGAACCAGGGCGTGTCCAACATCGAAGTCACCGAGAGCAACATCAAGGGTTTTGACCGTGTGGCGCGAAAGTACGGTGTGGATTACGCCATCAAGAAAGATAAGACCGGCGAGATCCCTAAGTATCTCGTCTTTTTCAAAGCGCGGGATGCGGATGCGCTCACCGCGGCCTTTACCGAATACAGCGGTAAAAAGGCAAAGAACAGGGAAAAGCCGTCCATCATCAAGATGCTCAGAGCGCTTCGCGCGCCGGAGATCGAAAAGGATATTGCAAAGGTTCGCAACAAGGACAAGGGGCTGGAGATATGAAGAAGCCGTTGAATATGAAGAAGATCCTGCTCCCCAACATCCCGTATGCGTTCATCGCCCTGCTGGGAACAAAGCTCGGGCAGGCGTGGCGGCTGGCGGAGGGAGCGGACGTATCCGCAAAGATTCTCGGTTTCCTTACAAAAGGTCTCGGAGAAGCCTTTTCCTCGCCTCTGCCCAGCTTTCATCCGGCTGATCTGCTTGTGGGCATCGTGATTGCATGCGCTATCAGGCTGATCGTCTATGTCAAAGGCAGAAACGCAAGGAAATTTCGGAAAAACATGGAATACGGCAGTGCTCGTTGGGGCACAGCAGACGATATTGCCCCTTACGCCGCACCCAAGTTTGAGGACAATATCATCCTCACCCAGACAGAACGTCTGACCATGAATAACCGCCCCAAAGACCCAAAGACGGCAAGAAACAAAAACGTGCTGGTGGTGGGAGGCTCCGGCTCCGGTAAGACAAGGTTTTTTATCAAGCCGAATCTCATGCAGCTTCACAGTTCCTACGTTGTAACTGACCCGAAAGGCAGCATCGCCGTCGAGTGTGGCAAGCTCATGCTCCGTAACGGCTACAAGGTCAAAATCTTCAATTCCATCAACTTCAGGAAATCCATGCACTATAACCCCTTTGCCTATCTCCATTCGGAAAAGGATATCCTGAAGCTGGTTACGACGCTCATTGCCAACACGAAGGGAGACGGGAAAACAGGGGATGATTTCTGGCAGAAGGCGGAAACCCTGCTCTATACCGCCCTGATCGGCTATATCCACTACGAGGCTCCTGAGGAGGAACAGAACTTCGCAACGCTTATTGAGTTTATCAATGCCATGGAAGTGCGTGAAGATGATGAGACCTTTGAGAACAACGTGGATCTGGCCTTCAAGGAGCTGGAATCCAGAGAGCCGAACCACTTTGCCGTGCGGCAATATAAAAAATATAAGCTGGCGGCGGGCAAAACGGCGAAAAGCATCAATATCAGCTGCGGGGCCAGATTAGCCCCCTTTGATATCCAGGAGCTTCGGGAAATCACCCTGTACGACGAACTGGAGCTGGACACCATCGGGGACAGAAAGACCGTGCTGTTTCTCATCATGAGCGACACGGACAGCACCTTCAATTTTCTGATCTCCATGATCTACAGCCAGCTCTTCAACCTGCTGTGTGAGAAAGCTGACGACGTGTACGGCGGCAGGCTGCCTGTCCATGTGCGGTGCCTCATCGACGAGTGCGCCAACATCGGCCAGATACCCAATCTGGAGAAACTCATGGCGACCATACGCAGCCGCGAGATATCCGCCTGTCTTGTGTTATAGGCACAGTCTCAGCTAAAGGCACTGTATAAGGACAATGCGGACACCATCATAGGCAACTGTGACAGTTCTATCTTTCTCGGAGGAAAGGAGCCGACTACGCTCAAGGAACTGTCGCAGGCGTTGGGACGTGAGACCATCGACACCTACAATACCGGCGAGAGCCGCGGGCGCGAGGTGTCTCACAGCCTGAACTACCAAAAGCTCGGCAAGGAGCTTGCCACCATCGACGAGCTGGCGGTTCTGGACGGGGGCAAGTGCATCTTGCAGCTTCGCGGTGTGCGTCCCTTCCTCTCAGATAAGTACGACATCACCAGACACCCCAACTATAAATATCTTTCGGACGCGAACCCCAGGAACGCCTTTGATATTGAAAAGTATCTGTCCACAAGGCTCGTTCCGAAAGCAGATGAGGTCTACGAGGTATTTGACGCAGGCCGCGTCTGAGAGGCAAGCCCGTCGCCGTCAAAAGCGACGGCTTTTCATATATAAAGACGATCAAAGACACCTTCTCGCTTGCAGGGCCGGAATGAATTTCACAACAAAATACTGAAAGGAGACGCCGGAATCGGGGGCTGCATCGCAGCTTTCGTTCCGGCTTTTGCATTTGAAGCGAGATTTCCGACCATTCATCCCAAAGATTCCGGCAAAAACAATATGGCATTTTTCAATTCTGCTGTCGGTGTTCTCCAGACCCTCGTCGTGGCGCTCGGTGCCGGTCTCGGCATCTGGGGCGCGATCAACCTGCTGGAAGGTTACGGCAACGATAACCCGGGCGCGAAAAGCCAGGGTATGAAACAGCTCATGGCGGGAGGCGGCGTTGCGCTCATCGGTATCACTCTAGTCCCGCTTCTGTCTGGTCTGTTCGGCTGATCTTGCACGCTGATCCTTCGCGGCATCCGCCCTTTGGGGCGGGTGCCGCGGGAAAGGAGGGAAAAGACTATTGGATCTGATATGGCAGAAATTTACCGAATGGCTGAAAGAGATGCTCGTCAGCGGCATCATGGATAACGTCAGCGGCATGTTCGACAACGTAAACAACAAGGTGGCGGGGATCGCTGGACAGGTAGGTGCTACGCCCCAGGGCTGGAACGGCGGCATTTACAACATGATCCGAACGCTCTCGGACAACGTGATCCTGCCGATTGCCGGCGTGATCCTCGCCTTTGTGATGACGCTGGAGCTCATTCAGCTCATTACGGAGAAGAACAACATGCACGACGTGGATACCTGGATGTTCTTCAAGTGGATATTCAAGACAGCCTGCGCCGTGCTGATCGTAACGAACACCTGGAACATCGTGATGGGAGTCTTTGATGTTGCCCAGAGCGTAGTAAACAGCGCGTCGGACATCATCATATCGGACACCTCTATTGCGCTCACTGACAACATCGCAAACTTTGAGGCAAGGCTTATGGAAATGGAGGTATGGTCGCTCCTTGGTCTGTGGCTGCAATCCTTTATCGTAGGCATCTCCATGTGGGTGCTGGGCATCTGTATTTTCCTCATCTGCTACGGCAGGATGATCGAGATTTACTGCGTGACCTCGATTGCGCCGATCCCCATGGCGACCATGGTCAACCGCGAATGGGGGCAGATGGGCCAGAACTATCTGCGCAGCTTGTTCGCCCTTGGTTTTCAGGGTTTCCTGATCATCATCTGCGTGGCGATCTACGCGGTGCTGATCCAGAACATCGTGATAGAGACGGATATGACGGCGGCCATATGGACTTGTATGGGCTATACGGTGCTGCTGTGCTTCACGCTGTTTAAGACCGGCAGCCTCTCGAAGAGCCTGTTTAACGCCCATTGACAAGGAGGTGGCGAAGTTTGGCATATGTCCCTGTACCCAAGGACTTGAACGCGGTGAAAACCAAGGTCATGTTCAATCTGACAAAACGGCAACTGCTGTGTTTCGGAGGCGGCGCGCTGATCGGCGTACCGCTTTTCTTTCTGCTCAAGGGCAGCGCCGGTTCCAGCGCGGCGGCGCTCTGCATGATCCTCGTCATGCTCCCGTTCTTTCTGCTGGCCATGTATGAAAAAAACGGTCAGCCCCTTGAAAAGATCATCGGCAACATTCTCCGGGTCTGCTTTCTCCGCCCGAAGCAGCGCCCGTATATGACAAACAACTTCTACGACCTGCTCATGCGGCAGGAAAATCTGGATAAGGAGGTCTACGCGATTGTCTACAAACAAAGCTCCCGGAAGAAAGCTCACAAGAGCCGAGCGAAAGCAGATCGACGCGGCGATTGCAAGGGCAAAAAAGCAGGATAAAAAGAAAAAGTCCGCACAGGACAGCATCCCCTTTCAGCGGATGTACCCGGACGGCGTATGCCGTGTGATGGGCAGCTATTACACCAAGACTGTTCAGTTTCAGGATATCAACTACCAGCTCAATCAGAACGAGGATAAGACCGCGATCTTTGACGGCTGGTGCGATTTCCTCAATTACTTCGACAGCTCCATCCGTTTTCAGCTCTCGTTTATCAACCTCTCGGCAACAAGGGACACCTACGCGGAGCGCATCGCCATTCCCCCGCAGGGAGACTGCTTCGATAAGCTCCGCGCCGAGTACACCGGGATGCTGCAAAGCCAGCTTGCCCGCGGCAATAACGGGCTGATCAAGACCAAGTACCTGACTTTCGGCATTGAGGCCGACAACATCAAGGCGGCAAAGCCGAGGCTGGAGCGCATCGAGACGGATATCCTCAACAACTTCCGGCGTCTGGGCGTAACGGCAGAAAGCCTGAACGGCATGGAACGGTTAAGGCTCATGCACGGGATGCTCCACATGGACGAACCGCAGCCCTTCCGGTTTTCGTGGGACTGGCTGGCCCCCTCCGGGCTTTCGGTCAAGGACTTCATCGCGCCCAGCTCCTTTGAGTTCAGGACAGGCAATTGCTTCGGGGTCGGCAGCAAGCTGGGATGCGTGTCCTTTCATCAGATCCTCGCGCCGGAGCTCAACCTCCGTATGCTGGCGGATTTCCTCGACATGGAAAGCTCTCTTATCGTCAGTATGCACATCCAGTCCGTGGATCAGGTGAAAGCCATCAAGACCATCAAGCGAAAGATCACCGACCTTGACCGCATGAAGATGGACGAACAGAAAAAGGCCGTCCGTGCGGGCTACGACATGGATATCATCCCCTCCGACCTTGCCACCTACGGCGCGGAGGCAAAGAAACTCCTTCAAGAGCTGCAAAGCCGCAACGAGCGCATGTTCCTTCTCACCTTCCTAGTGGTAAATGTGGCGGACAACAAGCAGAGGCTCGGTAACAATGTCTTTCAGGCAGGCTCCATTGCGCAGAAGTACAACTGCCAGCTCACCCGCCTGGACTTTCAGCAGGAGGAGGGCTTCATGTCCGCGCTCCCGCTGGGATTTAATCAGATCGAGATCAAGCGGGGGCTCACCACATCCAGCGTTGCCATCTTTGTGCCATTCACCACCCAGGAGCTGTTTCAAGACGGCAAGGAAGCCCTGTACTGCGGCATCAACGCCCTGTCCAACAACCTCATCATGGTAGATCGGAAGCTCTTAAAAAACCCCAACGGCCTGATCTTAGGTACGCCCGGGTCCGGCAAGAGCTTCTCCGCAAAGAGGGAGATTGCCAACGTGTTCCTCGTCACCGGGGACGATATCATCATCTGTGACCCCGAAGCGGAGTACGGGCCGCTGGTGGAACACCTGCACGGTCAGGTGATCAAGATCTCGCCCACATCGAGCGACTATCTGAACCCCATGGACTTGAATCTCAACTACTCGGACGATGAGAACCCGCTTTCCCTGAAGTCCGACTTCATCCTGTCCCTGTGTGAGCTGATCGTAGGCGGCAAGGACGGTCTGCAACCGGTGGAGAAGACCATCATCGACCGCTGTGTGCGCTCCATTTACCGGGAATATCTGAACGATCCTGTTCCCGAAAAGATGCCCATTCTGGAGGACTTATATAACGAGCTTCGCAGGCAGGACGAAAAGGAAGCGCAGTATATCGCAACGGCGCTGGAAATCTACGTTACCGGCTCGCTCAATGTCTTCAACCACCGCAGCAACGTGAATATCCGGAACCGCGTGGTCAGCTTCGATATCAAGGAGCTCGGAAAGCAGCTCAAAAAGATCGGGATGCTGGTGGTGCAGGACGCTGTATGGAACCGCGTTACCATCAACCGAGAGCAGCGCAGGTCCACCCGGTACTATATCGACGAGATGCACCTGCTTCTCAAGGAGGAACAGACCGCCGCCTATACCGTAGAGATCTGGAAGCGTTTCCGTAAGTGGGGCGGCATCCCCACCGGGATCACGCAGAACGTCAAAGATCTGCTTTCCTCCCGCGAGGTGGAGAACATCTTTGAGAACTCCGACTATGTGTATATGCTCAACCAGGCCTCCGGCGACCGGCAGATCCTTGCAAAGCAGCTCAACATCTCGCCTCATCAGCTCTCCTATGTGACCCAGGCCAGCGAGGGCGAGGGGCTGTTGTTTTACGGCAGCGTGATCCTGCCTTTTGTTGACCGCTTCCCCAAGGATATGGAGCTGTACAGGATCATTACCACAAAGCTGTCAGAGCAGACAGCCGGGAATTGAGGTGACGGCCTATGGCAAAACGTGTACCCCGGCTGATCTTCAGCGAAGAAGAACACGCCTTGCCGGAGCTTGAAAAGGTCATACGGAAGGCGGACAGGAAAGCGGACAAGCTGGAGAAAGCGGAAGCCAATATCCCGAAGAAAACCGTAAAAGTGAAAGAGCGCATTGTGGACGCCGATACCGGCAAGGTCACAACGCGCCTTTTCTTTGAGGAAGCGGATAAGAAGCGCCCGCCCTCCAAGCTGTCCCATGCGGCACAGAAAGCCCCGCTGGATACCATCCGGGGCGCGGTTCACCGCAAGCTCCGCGAGGACAATGACGGAAACTCCGGAACGGAGGCGGCAAACACGCTGTCTGAAACGGCGGAAGGAACCTGGCGCGCTGCGGAAACAGCCCATCATTCCCATGTGGAAAAGCCTTACCGCAAGGCGGAGAAAGCGGAGGCGGCTGCGGATAAAGCGAACCTCAGAGCCCTGAACCGGCAGTATGAACAGGAATACGGGAGGGCTTCCAACCCGTATTCCAGATGGCAGCAGAAACGGGCCATCAAGAAGGAATACGCGGCAGCGAAAGCCGGGGGCGGCGCAAGGAACACCGCAAAAGCGTCCGAGGTAACGGCAAAAGCCGCCAGACGCACCGCCGAGGACACGAAAAAGACCGGTTCCTTTATCGTGCGGCACAGGAAGAGCTTTCTCATTGTGGGCGGCATCGGTGCCGTGATCCTGCTCCTTATGACCTGCGTGTCCTCCTGCTCCACGCTCTTTCAGGGCGTAACCTCCAGTGTTGTGACATCCACCTACCCTTTGGAGGATGCGGACATGCTGGCGGCGGAAGCGGCTTACTGCGAAATGGAACAGGAACTTAAGGACAGGCTGGACAACTACGAAGCCGAGCACGATTACGACGAGTATCATTTCGATCTGGACGAGATCGAGCACGACCCCTATGTGCTGATCTCCGCGATCACCGCACTCAAGGGCGGCGAATGGACGATAGATCAGGTGGGAGGCGTTCTGGATACACTGTTTGAAAAGCAGTATATCCTCACCGAAACGGTCACGACGGAAACGAGATACCGAACCGAGACACGCACCGGAATAAGAACCCACGTTGATCCGGACACCGGGGAGACCTATACCGAGGAATACGAGTATGACGTGCAGGTTCCCTACAACTACTATATCTGCCATGTGAAGCTGGAAAACTTCAACCTCTCCCATGTGCCGGTCTATATCATGTCAAGGGATCAGCTCTCCATGTACGCCCTGTATATGAGCACCCTGGGCAACCGGCCCGACCTGTTCACAGGTTCCGCGTATGTGAACAGGTATTATGACACCGAGTATGAGAAATACGAGATACCCCCGGAAGCGCTGGCGGACGAACAGTTCGCCGCCATTATTAAGGAGGCGGAAAAGTACCTCGGCTACCCCTACGTGTGGGGCGGCAGCACCCCCGCCACTTCCTTTGACTGCTCCGGCTTTGTTTCGTATGTCTACAACAACTGCGGACTGCACTGGAACTTCGGAAGGCTTGGTGCGGAGGGGCTCAGGGGCATGTGCGCCTATGTCTCACCGGAAAACGCGCAGCCCGGCGATCTGATCTTCTTTGAGAAGACCTATGACACTACCGGCGCGTCCCATGTGGGCATCTATGTCGGCAACAACATGATGCTCCACTGCGGCGACCCCATCCATTATGCCTCGATAGACACGAGCTACTGGAGAAGCCACTTTCTTCAATTTGGCAGATTACGTTAATCACGCAAAGAAGGAGGATGTTTATGAACCCACGATTGGAAAAACTGCGTCTGGAGCGCGAGAAGCTGGCTGAAAAGCATGCAGCGCTCGGCGCAAGGCTGAAAGCGCTTGATGAGCAGATATTAAAACTGGAAAACACGGATATCGTCGGCATTGTCCGTGAGAACGGGCTGACTATCGAACAGCTTGCCGGACTGATGAAGATGCTGGAGCAAAAGCCTACAGCGTCGCTGCCCGATGAATACAGAAGAACGGAGGAAATAGAGAATGAAGAATAAACTGCGTTTCATGGCTGTGCTGCTTACCGCTGTGCTCTGCATGACGGCATTTTCCGTTCCGGCCTTTGCCGGAGGCGGGGAGCCCGGAGAGGCGCTTCCCGACGACTTATACACCGGGACACAGACTGGGGAGTCGCTGACTGAAGGGACGGACACGGGCGACCCGGCCGGGGACTCTCAGACCGTAACCGTGCATGTGACCGAAAATGAGGACGGAAGCCGTACCGCCGCCATCGGGGATCAGAGCTGGTGTCTTCCCGCCGAGACGGAACAGTCCGGCAAGGTGGTCAACGTCCGCTCTTATCTCAACCTGCGCACCGGCCCCGGCACGAATTACAGCATCATCGGGCATCTTCTGAATGGCACGGAGGTGGAGGTGCTTGAAGAAAGCGGCGGCTGGTATAAGATCGTCGTCCCGGAACAGACCGGTTATGTCTGCGGGGATTACCTGGAAGTCCTCACTTCACCGACAGGAAACGGCGCGGTCAATACGGATGCAACGAATGATTTGCTTGAGATCCTGCTGAAGTATTACGCTGCCGGAGGAACCGCTTCCGCCCCGCTGACCCCGGACGGGAACCTGACGCTGATCGACGATATCGGTTCTGTGAGCGGCGCGGGCAAGCAGTTCATCACTGTGGAAAGCAAGGCGGGAAACACCTTTTATCTTGTCATAGACCGGGACGATAAAGGCAATGAAAACGTACACTTCCTGAACCTTGTGGATGAAGCCGACCTGATGGCGCTGACAAAGGACGGAGAAGCCATTATCCCGACCTGCACCTGCACGGATAAATGCGCAGTAGGTTCGATCAACACAAATTGCCCGGTCTGCCGCGCCAACATGAGCGAGTGCCAGGGCAAGGAAAAAGCAACGGAAACAACGCCCGACCCTGCTGAAACTGCGGAGAATACCCCTGAAAAGAGCTCCAACGGCTCCGGGATCATGGTCGTCCTGCTGCTTCTTGTGCTGGGCGGCGGCGCTGCACTCTACTGGTTCAAGCTCCACAAGCCCAAGACCGATACCCGGGGCAGCGATGACCTGGACGATTACGACTACGGCGAGGACGAGGATACGGACGAGGACTACGAGTTTGAGACCGAGGAAGAAGGCGATACGGAGGTGCCTGAAGAATGACGCAGGATATAAAAACGGAAGAACCTGCGGAACTGTCACCCCGTGAGAGGCTGGTTCAGCTTATGCGGCGCGAACAGGCCCTTCTTGTCAAACAGGTGCTTTCACAGAAACCCGAACACAGAGGCGGCAAGAAAGCGTTTGAATACTTCGTGCGGCAGAAGATCGTGGAGGCAGTCAAAAAGGGCTATGGGGATGCGGAGGTTCTGCTCCGCACCCCCAAGCCCGTCAAATCCATCTACTATGACTTCAAATACTATTTTGACGAATACGAGTATGAGAAGCTTGAGTTCTATGTCCGCAAGGCGATCGAGAACTGCGTGAACAACACGCTGCGCAAGGAGTTCCTCCGGGCAAAGGGCTGGGACGCCCCGGATGATTTCGATATTCATGACGAAAAGGAGTAAAAGGATATGAACCATTACAGACTTGTGGTATGTGAGAAGCCCTCCGTGGCAAAAAGTATTGCAGCCGTCCTTGACGCAAAGAAGCGCGAGGACGGTTATCTTTTCGGAAACGGCTTTATCGTTTCCTGGTGCTTCGGGCATCTTGCGGAGCTGGCCGATGCGGATGCCTACGATGAGAAGTACGGCAAATGGAGACAGGAGGATCTGCCCATCCTGCCCGATGTATGGCAGTACACCGTAGCACGGGACAAGCAGAAGCAGTTTGATCTTCTGCGCACCCTAATGAACCGGGACGACGTTTTAGAGGTCATCAACGCCTGCGACGCGGGACGTGAGGGCGAGCTGATCTTTCGCACGGTCTACTGTCTGAACAAGTGCCGAAAGCCCATGAAGCGGCTCTGGATCTCCTCTATGGAGGATGCGGCGATCCTGTCCGGTTTTGAGAACCTGAAGGACGGGGCCGAATACGATAGTCTCTATGCCTCCGCGCTCTGCCGCAGTAAGGCGGACTGGCTGGTAGGCATCAATGCCACCCGCCTGTTTTCCGTGATGTATCACCGCACATTGAATGTTGGGCGTGTGGTATCTCCCACACTGGCGCTGCTTGTGCAGCGTGAAGCTGAGATCAGCGCATTTCAGCCGGAATCGTTCTACACCGTAAGCTTAAGCTTCGGGGACTTCTCCGCAGACGGAGAACGTATGAAGGAGAAAGCGGAGGCGCAGGAGCTTGCGGAAAGCTGCAAGGGACGGAGCGCGGCGGTAACATCCGTCACGCAGACGGAAAAGACGGAAAAAGCTCCGGCGCTTTACGACCTGACCACGCTCCAGCGGGACGCGAACCGTATCCTGGGATATACCGCACAGCAGACGCTGGATTATCTTCAGAGCCTCTACGAAAAGAAGCTCTGCACCTATCCCCGCACCGACGGCCGCTACCTTACCGACGATATGGAAGACGGCGTAAAGCCGCTCGTCCTTTGCGCCGCGGGAATCTGCGGCATGGAGCCGCCGTTTGCGGTTGTTCCCGATCAGGTCTGCAACAGCAAAAAGGTCAGCGACCACCATGCCATTGTCCCGACCATGGTAGGCGGCGAGGTTGATCTGAGCGAGATCCCCGCAGGAGAACGGGAAATCCTGCGGCTGATCGCCCGCCAGATGCTTATGGCTGTCAGCGAACCGTTTATCTACAGGGAAACCGTCATAAAGATGGACTGTAACGGCACGGAGTTTACCGCCAAGGGCAAAGCCGTTGTCTGCACGGGCTGGAGAGCCTATGCTGAGAAGGAAAAGCAGGACAAAGCCATCCCTGCGCTCACCGATGGACAGACGATTCTCGTATCTTCCTGCGACGTAAAGGAAGGCAAAACTACGCCGCCCAGGCATTTCACCGAAGACCTGCTCCTTGCCGCTATGGAAACGGCCGGTAAGGAGGATATGCCGGAAGACGCGGAAAGAAAAGGCATCGGCACCCCTGCCACCCGTGCCGGGATCATTGAAAAGCTCATTGCCGCAGGCTTTGCAGAGCGAAAAAGCGCAAAAAAGGCCGTTCACCTTATTCCGACCGCCACAGGTGTGTCCCTGATCACCGTGCTTCCCGAACAGCTACAGTCTCCGCTGCTGACCGCTGAGTGGGAGCATCGTCTCAAGGAGATCGAGTGTGGTGAAGCGGATGCGGAAGCTTTCCTTTCCGGCATCCATGAAATGGTGTCCATTCTTGTGCGGGACTGTGCGCCGGTAGAAGGCGCGGAGACGCTTTTCCCATCCGGCAGACCTGTGGTCGGCAAATGCCCCCGCTGCGGCGCGGAGGTCACGGAGAGCAAAAACGGTTATTTCTGCGAGAGAAGGAGCTGCAAGTTCGGTCTGTGGCGGGATAACCGCTTCCTCACCGCCAAGAAGATCAGCCTGACGAAAAAGATGGCCTCTTCGCTTTTGAAGGACGGGCGCACCTACGCCAGCGGCATCTACTCGGAGAAGACCGGAAAGACCTACGATGCGTTCATTGTGTTGGAGGATGACGGCAGCCGCTCCTCCTATAAGCTGGACTTTACGAAATAACGCAAGCAGGCTCCTGCATGGACAGTTCTTCCTTTCCGTGCGGGAGCCGTCCTTATTACTTTGAAACGGAGGGAATGAGCCAATGGCAGAAGAAAAACAGAGCTATGCCGAGCAGAACAAGGCGCGGCTGAAAGAGATCACCGACAGTATAGAGAACGGTATCATGGAGTTGTTTGAGAGCGACAAGTACAAACAATATCTCTCTACCATGAGCCGCTTTCACAGGTACAGCGTCAACAACACCATGCTGATCTATATGCAGCGCCCCGACGCCACCCATGTGGCGGGCTTCAACAAGTGGCGCGACCAGTTCGGGCGAAACGTCATGAAGGGTGAAAAAGGCATCCGGATCATTGCACCTACGCCCTTCAAAAAGAAGATCGAGCAGGAAAAGCTCGACCCGGATACCAAGCTTCCCATAAAGGATGAAAACGGGAATGTCGTCCTGGAGGAAAAGACGGTGCAGATTCCCATGTACAAGCCGGTGGTGGTATTCGACGTAAAGCAGACAGAGGGCAAGCTCCTGCCGCAGCTTGCGGCAAACCTCACCGGTGATGTTCAGAACTATGAGGTGTTCATGGAGGCGCTGCGCAGAAGCGCATCTGTTCCCATTGCTTTTGAGCAGATGGCGGCGAATATGGACGGATATTTCTCTCTGGACGACCAGCGTATCGCTGTCCGCGAAGGCGTGAGCGAGGTGCAGACAGTCTCTGCCGCCATCCATGAGATCGCCCATTCCAGACTCCACAATAAGGACGAGATCGGCGAAAAGTATCAGGGCGTCGAGCTGTTCGGAAAGCCCGCGCTGTTCTCCAACGGAAGGATCGACCGGGACAAGCTGCCGGAGGGGCTGTACTGCTACGAACTGCGCGGTTCCGATAATGATCCCGGTATGCCCGTGACCATACAGGAGCATGTCGTGGTAAATCATGCGGCGTCCGTCATCACCGCCGAGCCCATTGATCTGACGGAGCAGGGCTCTCTCTATCTCGGAGAGGACGGACTGGATTTCACGGGCGACGAGCAGACGGTCAAAGAGTTTTATCACGCGGCGTTCCCCGAAAAGGCAAAGCTCTCCCGCGCCACGGAGGAGATACAGGCGGAGAGCATCTCCTTTGCCGTCTGCGCCTACTATGGCATTGAGACAGGAGCAAACAGCTTCGGGTATCTTGCGACCTGGGCGAAGGATAAGGAACTGCACGAGCTTCGTGCCTCTCTGGAGACCATCAATAAAACATCGTCTGCGCTCATTACGGATATTGACCGCAATTATGCGGCAATCATGAAGGAGCGCGGACTGGAAAAGGAAACCGAAAGCCTTGCCGCCGAACCCGTGCAGGAGATCGCTGTACAGGAGCCGGAGCCTGTCAAGGCACCGGATAACGGCGATGTTCCCGACCCGGTTATTTCCGTGGAAAGCATGAACGCCTACGGTTATACCGACGCCAATATGCTGCCTTTAACCAAGGAAAGAGCTTTGGAGCTCATGGAGCGTGATATCACCGTGTATATGCTCCATACGGACAATACGGAAGCCATGGCGTTTGACACAGAGGAAATCCGCAGTTTTGACGGGATCTTCGGTATCGAGGCTTCCGAGTGGGAAACGGTCAAAGACCGTTTTACGCCTGCGCAGGACTACGAGACGGCGTTTCTCAATAATCCTGCCGACGCCTATGCCATCTATCAGCTCAGAGATACCAAGGATACCGCAGAGCTTCGCTTTATGAACTCCGAATATCTGGAGCAGAAAGGGCTTGCCATCGAGCGTGACAACTATTCCGCCGTTTATGCAGGCGACCTTAAAGATACCGGCGATACGCAGGACAGGCTGAACGGTCTTTACCAGACCTTCAACATCGACCACCCGGAGGACTTCCGCGGCCACAGCCTGTCCATCAGCGACATCGTGGCGCTGCGTCAGAACGGCGTGGTATCCTGTCACTACGTTGATTCGTGGGGCTTCAAGGAACTGCCGGGATTCCTCAAGCCGGAGAACTATCTCAAAAACGCGGAGATGGCCCTGGAGGACGATTACGGCATGATCGACGGCATCGTGAACAACGGATCGAAAAAGACCGTGTCAGAGCTGGAAGAACAGACAAAGAGCGGCAAACCCATATCTCTCATGGAACTGGCGCAGGCGGTACGCCGTGAGCAGCAGGAACAGAAGGAAGCGCCGAAGCCGGAAAAGAAGCCGTCCGTTCTGGCAAAGCTTCAGGCCCCGGTCAGCGAACCGAAAAAAACAGCACATTCAAAAAGTGCGGAAAGAGAGCTGTGATGATGAATTTTACCAATGACGAATTGAACCTCATGTGCATTTACCAGAGGGACACGCGCAAGGAACTGATAACCGCCCTCACCGAAATGCGCGGCTACCTGGACGCGGATGAAGCGGAACTGCGGGAGCTGACTGACAGCGCCATCGGAAAGCTGAAAGCGATCACGGACGAACAGTTTGCGGAGCTTGAGCTTATTCCGGATTTCGACACGGAGGAATAAGAGGATATGCGGCAATGGGAGCAGCCCTCGGGCTGCTCCCATTGTGATGAGATGGCTATTGGAATATGGAGAGACTGCTTTGGACGATGCGATTGACAAACCGTATCACATCCTCACGGCTGTACTTGTCATACCCGCCGACGACAACATTCATCAGCCCGTTTGACAGGTGCGTATATAGCATTTCCAAATCATCTTCAGAGGCGTGACGAAGCTGCTTCTTCCAAGCCTGAATGCTTTCCTCGCGGGCAAGGGAGATCATTCGGCTGAGAACAGAGGGGCTGACGCCGCCAAAGATCAGTATCCCGCAAGCTTCCTCATTCTTTTCAACCATAGCATAGATCGCTTCAATAAGGGCGCTTACATCATAAGATTCTACCAGTTTCAAGGAGCGTTCAAACGCATCGACCAGCTCCTGCTCAATGCTTTCCATAAGCGCAAAGCAATCACTGTAATGCGCATAAAAGGTTGCCCGGTTCAATTCCGCCAATTCACAGACTTCTTTGACCGTGATCTTGTTGACAGGCTTTTCTTTGAGCAACATCAGAAAGGATTCTTTCAATATGCGCTTCGTGTAGCGCACCCTTGCATCCGTTCTCTTCATAAGCAGTTCCTCCCTCGCGTAAATGATTCAGGTTTTTCCAACATCAGATATGCTTCTGTTGATTATCTTTCATTCGATAAAACATTGCCGGTTGCCGAATGTTCTGGTCCCAATTATACTGAACTTGTGAAAGATAATCAACATCTGTCTTTTTAAGGAGGCTTCAGAATGTTTTCAAAATATCTTGTGACCGGTGCGACCGGATTCCTGGGCCGTGCAGTAATTGCGGCGATCAGCGGGAAAGGCGCGGAAATTCATGCCCTGGTTCTGGAGAATGATCCGTTTGCGAAGGAGCTGCCTTCTGATGTTCACCAAATTCATGGAGATCTGTGCGACGAAGCATCGTTAGAGAAATTCTTTTCCTGTGCGGATCACCAGACCTGTGTCATTCACTGCGCAGGCATTGTATCGGTAGCTTCCCATCCCGGAGACCGGATCTATCGAATAAATGTGGGCGGGACCAACAATATCCTGCGGCATTGCGAGCGCAATAAGATCGGGAAGCTGGTATATATCAGCTCAGTTCATGCGATTCCGGAAAAGCTGAAAGGCGCTGTTATCACGGAGGATGCCGTATTTTCGCCGGAATTGGTTCGGGGAGACTATGCAAAAAGCAAGGCCATTGCGACATCGCTTGTTTTTGAAGCGGCAAGCCGCGGTCTGAATGTCAGCGTAGTTTTCCCGTCCGGTATCATCGGCCCGGGGGATATCGGGAAAGGCAGCATCACCAGCATGCTGTTGTCCTTCCTCGCCGGAAAGCTGCCGCTTGCTGTAAAGGGCGGCTATGATTTCGTGGATGTGCGAGATGTAGCGGCCGGGATCGCCGCCTGTGCGGAACATGGCCTTCCCGGGCAAGGATATATCCTTTCCGGGCACTATTCTTCGATCCGAGATATATTGGAAGCGGCAAAAGACACCCTCTCCATCCGGCGAGCGGTATCTTACCTGCCAACCTGCCTTGCAAAGATAGCGGCTCCCCTTTACGAAAAATGGAGCCTGCGAAAGCACTCCCCGCTCTTTTTTACCCCATACGCCATTGATGTTCTGCGCTCCAACAGCCATTTCAGCAGGAAGAAGGCGGAAGCCGCGCTGGGCTATTCCGCGCGATCCATGGAAAGCAGCATTCGCGACACGGTGCTTTGGCTGGAAAACAATTCAAAATAAAGAAGTAAAAGAAATAATTAAAGGCCTCTTACTTGGGACGTAAACGTCCAAAGTAAGAGGTTAAATATATGGAACGCATTGACAGAAGGCGTGTGCCCATGATATCATTATCGAGAACTTAGGACGCAAACGTCCAAAGCAAGAGGTGATAGCATGATCAAGAGAGATTTCTACTTGAATCGCCTGGTATCCAATATGTGGAACGGCGAGATCAAAGTCATAACCGGCATCCGTCGCTGTGGGAAATCGGTTCTCCTGTTTGAATTATTCTATGAATATCTGCGGCAAAGCGGAGTGGAAGAAGAACAGATCCTTCGCATCGAGCTGGATCAGCGGAGGTTCTACCAGTACCGCAATCCGATTCTACTGTGCGACTATGTGGAAAGCATTGTAAACGCAGACAAAGACCGAAAATATTATCTTTTCATTGATGAAGTCCAGTTTACCGTCAAAGTTGTTGATAAAGACAACGGGGGCATAGAAGTAACCATCTACGACATGCTCAATGAATTGAAGTCATATAAGAATCTGGATGTTTACGTGACCGGCAGCAACTCCAGGATGCTGTCAAAGGATATCGCCACCGAATTCCGCGGGCGGGCGACGCAGATCCACGTGTATCCTCTCTCCTTTGAAGAATTCTATTCATATTCAGGCGGCGATAAGAGGGCGGCGCTCGATCAATATATGCTTTATGGCGGGATGCCTCGCCTGACTTCGCTTTCGGACGAAGCGGGGAAAAAAGCATACTTATCGGGGCTTTATGAAGAGCTGTATATAAAGGACATTGTGGAACGAAACAGCCTTGAACGGGAGGATATTCTGAACGCCATACTGGACTATATCGCTTCCCAGATAGGCTCCCTGACGAACCCTACGAATATTGCAAACACTCTTACCTCCATGCGGAAGGAAAAGGTAAACGCCAATATGGTCTCCGCCTACATCGCCCACACAACGGATGCCTTTTTGGTGGAGGTGGCGAGACGCTACGATGTGAAAGGCAAGACCTATTTCAACTATCCCAATAAATATTACTATGTCGATATCGGCCTTCGCAATGCGAGGCTGAACTATCGGCAGTATGATCCCGGTCATATCATGGAGAACATCGTTTACAATGACCTGGTCAGGCGTGGTTATTCAGTCGATGTAGGTGTTATTACCGAGCGCAGGAGAAATGAAAAGATCCAGCGTGAGATCGATTTTGTAGTCAATGACGGAGACCGGCGTATCTATATCCAGTCTGCCTATCAGATGGATACCGAGCAAAAGGAAAACACAGAGCTTCTCTCTCTGAAGCTGACCGGCGATTTTTTCAGGAAGGTCGTTATACGCATGGATATTCCCCATAACTTCTATGACAACAACGGTGTTTACCACTGCAACCTGATCGATTTCCTGCTCGGGAAGGCGGAGCTTTTTTAGATTCAGCGGAAAGATCAACAGCGAAAGGATAAAAAGGGGCTCATGGCAAAAAGACATGGACACTACTGCAAGGTCTGCGGAGAATACAAATCAAACGAGAGCTTTTCCGGCAAAGGTCATGCGGCGCATATCTGCAAGAAGTGCGCCGCGCTTCCTGCCGCACAACGGTCCGAGGATATGACGCTCACAAAGCTGTGGAATCTGCCGTGGCAACTATCTCAGCAGCAGCGGGACTGGCTCAAAAAACTGACGAATGACAGCCGCCCGGAAGTAGCTTCAACGGCCAAAGAACTTTACGCAGACCGGTTTCCCCATGCGGCACGAAATGAGCGCAATAAGCAGCTTCATATCAGCCGTATGGAGTTTATCATCCATGGCGAGGTTTTTGATGAATACGGGGACAGCCGTTTCCGGGAACTTCATTTTACCATTGACCGAAAAGAACATACGGTGCAGCTCCGAGATGAGGAGAAAACACTGCAAACGGTTCTCACAGATAAAGAAATGCGAAAGCTTTTGAACGTTATCGTCAACAATTATGACTTGGTTTTCTGGGATGAAGATTACTGTTCTTCGGACAACGGTTATGAAACCGATGATTATTGGGACGAAGAAGAAAAAACAGGAACAGAAGTGTCGGTGACAGAAACATTCAACGCTCCCGACAATGTAGGCAATCCGTCATGGGAGGCGTCAGTGAGCTTTCTGAATGGCGAATCAAAGGAAATGCGCGGATATGACGAACTGCCGCTGCGCATCAATGAGCTTGTACTCGAACTCCTTGCGCTATTTGAGGAAGAAGCAGATACGGACGATTTTGAAGATAACGACGAATTTGATACCGACGACAGATAAAAAAACAGTGCTTCGTCTCCTAAAAGAGATATAGAGCACTGTAATAATCCCGTTCTCTACATAGAGCGCCCCATTACCGGGCGCTCTAATTTTATGCCAAGAAGGAGGAACCCCATGCCAAGCAAATTGCAAACGTATATGCAGATGGCAGATGAAGCGCAGCGGCAGATCACCGGCAGCTACCAGGGCTGGAAAAGCTTTCTCACCACCGCTGCCCGGCTGTATAAGTACCCGTATGCCGAGCAGGTCATGATCCACGCCCAGCGCCCGGAGGCCACCGCCTGCGCCGAGTATGACTTCTGGAATCAGAAGATGGGCCGGTATGTCCGGCGCGGCTCCAAGGGCATCGCCCTCATCGATAACAGCGGCGAAAGGCCGAGACTGCGCCATGTGTTCGACGTGTCGGACACAGGAAGAACCGAACAGGCGCGAACCCCTTATCTTTGGGAATACCGTGAGGAGCACAAAGACGCGGTATCCGCCATGCTGGAAGACCGATACGATGTGGACGGTTCAAACGGACTTCCCGAACAGCTTGAACGCATCGCCGCACAGCTTGCGAACGAATACTGGAACGACTATCAGCGGGACGTCCTTGCCATCGTTGACGATTCTTTTCTCCATGGCTATGATGATTTCAACGTAGGCGTCGCCTTTCGCAGCGCCGCTGCCGTCAGCATCAGCTATTCGATCATGTCGAGGTGCGGTCTTGATCCGGAGAATTACTTTAAGCATGAGGATTTCCTGAATATCTTCGACTTCAACACCCCGGAAGCCGCCGCCGAGCTGGGCACGGCGGTGAGCAGGATCAGCGGACAGGTGCTGCGCGAGATCGAAGTCACCATTAAGAATTATGAGCGCGAGAAGATCGCGGAAAGGAGCCAGAGCCATGACAGAGATGACCTACACGAAGAACGGGGATTATCTGATTCCCGACCTGACGCTGACCGAGACGGAGGAAGCGAGACCGCTGGGCAAGTACGGGAGGCTTCGCAGGAGCTACCTTCAGGAGCACAGGCCGGGGCTGTACAGCCGTCTGAGCCTGTCGGAGACGCTGTTCCCGCACCTGCGGGAGATCGACGAGACAGCGAACCGGAGGCTGGAGCAGATGATGCCGGAGCTGATGAAACGATACGGCGTGACGGAGGAACTGAAAGCACAAGACCAGATGAAATGGGTGGGCCTGATGAACAACCTGAAAGCGCAGGTGGAGGAAACGATCTTGAACGAGCTGGTGTACAACTAATCGAGGACGAGCCCGAACCCGAACCTGTACAGGCTCCACAGCCACAGGCGGTTTATCATCAGCTGAGCCTGTTCCCGTCAGAAAATGAACAAATCGCATGGATCACGGAAGCGGAGAGCTACACGCCCTCCGCTTTTTCCATGTCCATCCCCCAGGAGGATATTGACCATATCCTCCGTATGGAGGGCAACACCGACCATGCCCGCATGATGATCGCGACCGAGTTCTCCAAGGGAAAAAACGCCGAAGAAATGGCAATCTTCCTCCAAAGCACCTTTCACGGCGGCAACGGTATCGTCACCGACAACGGTCGGTATGCCGTGTGGTATGCCGAGGACGGCATCTATATCGCCAACGGCGATGCTACCCGGCATCTGAACTCCGCAAAGGTCGTAAGCTGGCAGGAAGCCGCGGAACGAATCGGAGAGCTACTGGAACAGGGCGAATATGCAACCAATGTGGAGCTTGCTGAAGCGCCGGAGCATGAGCGCATGGAGCTTGCGCAGTCCCTTTGGTACCTGCGTAGCGATCTCAGTGAGGAAGCGAACAAACAGGGCTATCTCTCCTGTCTGGATGAATACCGAAGCGGAGGTTTCCCCGATGCTACCGCGCGTCTCGCGGAATCCTTGAAGGATGCAGATTTCCACCAGACGCTGAAAAATGAGTTTGCCGCGTTTTCTGCCGCCTATTCTCAGGATAAGAGCCTCATGCGCTTCCACTTCCATAAGCAGCAGAAGATCTGGAAGCAGATCAGTGAGCTTCCTATGGAACGTAGGGAATATAGTTCAGATATGGCGGAAGTTCCCGCTGTCGGCCACTTCATCACCGAAGATGAAATCTCCGCCTCTCTTACCCGCGGAAGCGGCGTTGAGGGCGGCAAGGGCCGTATCTACACATATTTCAGAGAACAGCACAGTTCGAAAGAATATGCGGATTTCCTTAAAAACGAATACGGCATCAGCGGCAGGTCTCACGCGGTGTCCGGAGCAACGCACAGCGATGAGGATCACAGCGGCAAGGGCATCAGCCTGAAAAAGCAAGACTGTCCGGAGGTACAGATGAATTGGGCGAATGTCGCCAAACGTATTTCCGAGCTGATCCGTAAAGACCGGTTCCTGACACCGGAGGAAAAAACGCAGTATGAACAGCTCCAGCGCCAAAATACGGAGCGAGTCAAGAACTGGAACGAGTACAACGCCGTAAAGGAAGCGCACCCCGATGATATGGTGCTGTATCAGGTTGGCGATTTCTTTGAGATGTACGGCGAGGACGCAAGACAGGCGGCGGAGCTGCTTCATCTGAATCTGACCACCCGGAACATCCCGGACGCGGGCCGTGTAACCCTGTGCGGCATCCCGGCAAACCGTCTGGAGCAGTATGTGGAAGACCTGCGGGATAAATACGATGTGACCATCTCCGCAGTGGATGAGAACAGCCGGGAACGCCGCACCTATACCATGCCCTCCATCGACCACGAAGCGGAGCAGGCGCTCAATGCGTATGAAGCGGAGTTCGGTGCGGACGGCTATCGCGCTTTCCCTGGTAACAGACCGGAAGAAGAACTCTCTGCTCCAGACGTACAGGCGCAGCTGGATAAGTATCTCCCCATCGTGCGGGACGCCATCGAGCAGGACACGCCTTACCGCAACACCTGTGCTCATTCCGACCGGGAAAACGCCGCCATCGAGTGCAATGCCGCCGTGCGCCGTGTTGTCCTTAATTCCGGAGATATTGAGCTTATACGCTCGTTCTCGGATATGCCGGAGTTTCGGGACAGACTGCATCAGGAAGTCTTTGAAGGCACCTATGCGAAGCTCCATGAACTGCTCCGTCCGCTCTCTCAGGACGATATCGACGACGCACTCCGTGCATGGAACGGAGATATTAAGAGCAAACACGCGGTCGTCCGGTATATGCGCGATCACGCCCGTGACCGCGACACCGCCGCATGGCTCTCCCGTGAATACGGCGGGGATGAAAGCAAAAACCTCTTTATCGTCCGTGCCGGAAGCCCGGAAACGGTTGAACTGCCGTGGGCAAAGGTACAGAGGCGTATCTCCCAGCTCATTGAAGCGGACAATTTCTATACCGACCGGGAGCGTGATGATCTGGATGACGTCGATCCCGTTGCCATCCGGGAAGCGCTTGCCCAGCGCGGCATCGTGAACGGAGAGCTCGTCGATCCGGCTGCGCTTGACCGTGACCCGTTCATTCAGCAGGTTACGGCGGATGCGGAGCGCATTGCAGGGGAAGAACAGGAGCAGGCGCTTGAACAGGCAAAAAGCCTTATCAACGACTTCTGCCAGAGCGAGTACGAGTACGACGCGGATCTCAGCGACCTCACGAAGATCGGCGTAGCCTATACCACCGTCACCGAAGATGAGATTCCCATACAGGTGAATATCGACCTTGTGAATCACCGTCTGGAACGCTATCTGAATGACGAACACTATGAAACCCGGCAGTACGGCTCCACGCAGGAGCTCATTGCAAACGAGCTTGAGAGCCTGGATTTCAGCGACCTTGTGTATGTCCCGGAAGAGGATGTAGAGCAATACCTCGCCCGTGAACCGGCTGCGGAAGCTGTCCCAGAGACGCCTTTCCCGTATGCCGTTGGCGATACGGTATATCTGGAGGACGGCAAGCCGTTCGTCATCGAGAGCATCGGCATCTTCGATATTTCCCTGCGTGACCCGACGCTTTTTTATCCCATACTCCGTGCGGAAAGCAGGGAGAGCTTTGAACGGCTCATGGAGCGGTTCCCACAGCCGGGAAAGGCCGCACAGGAGCCTGTAACGGAG
>R26__coassemble_80_pt1 | contig 62499 bp, 55 predicted proteins | sample R26__metabat2_high_PE_046 | metagenome-assembled genome bin R26
TTCATGGTGCACCTTCATCTGCACCTGGAAGCGTGAACGGAAACTTTCCGGCGTCTGCAGCGTCAACTCTCCTTTGTCTTTGATCACTTCACCAATATAATAAGGCAATCCGCAGTTGGCATAGGAAATAAAACCGGACCTTTCGTATACCACAATCTCAGCCTGCTCATTCAGTCTGCGGATTCTGGCTGCCGCTGTTGCTCCTCCGGCTACGCCGCCGATAATTACGATCTTCATAGTTCCTCCTTTTATAAAAAATATGTGCTGTTTCCATCAGTTCAGATGGACTCCTCCGTCCACGGACAGATTCACGCCGGTAATATGTTTTGCATCATCCGAGCAAAGCCACAGTACAGCCTTTGCGATATCTTCTGTGGTTCCCACACGCCCTGTCGGGATCACCCGGCTGGTCAGGATTTCTTCCTCATCCGGTTTGGATGAGAGCAGATTGTCCATCAGCTGCGTACCCTTGGTAGGTCCCGGGCACACGGCGTTCACACGGATTTTCTGCCTTCCGTATTCGATCGCTGCCAGTTTGGTCAGGGCAATGACGCCTGCCTTGCTGGGTCCGTAAGCGCCAAATCCCGGTTTCATGGCCAACGCTCCGGAACTGGTGGTGTTGACGATCGCTCCGCCTCCTTCCTGCTGCAGCATCTGACGGATCTCATGCTTGAGGCACAGGAAGGTTCCCTTCATGTTGGTATCCATTACTTTGTTCCAGTTTTCCAGCGACAGTTCCGCCAAAGGTCCAAAGGGGATCCTTACGCCGTCCGGACCCCTGCCCGCATTGTTAAATGCTGCATCGATCCTCCCCCATGCCTGTGCGACGTGTTGTATGCCTGCTTCCACCTGCGCTTCATCGGAAGTATCCATCTGCAGAAACATCGCTTCGCCGCCATTTTCCCGGATACTCTGCACCACCGCTTCTCCGGCCTGCACACTGTTTGCCGTGGCAATGGCAACCCTTGCTCCCGCAGCAGCAAAGGCCAGCGCCGTTGTTTTCCCGATCCCGGAAGCACCACCCGTAATAAAAACCGTCTTTCCTGTAAAATCCATGTCCCATCCCCCTGTCTGACATGTTTTCATTTCTTCTACAAATAAGTATGGCATTCCTGTTTCCAGTTATAGGCCGGCCGCTCCAGCAAAAATCCGGATACAAAATCCTTCTGTCCTACAAAGGGATATTTCTGTCTTGCAGCCCATTCAGGTGCCGTAAATTCACGTTGAATAAATCTGCGCCAGTCCTCAAATCCATAGAACCAGATCTCGGTCATACGGTCCCAGTGATGATCTTCCGGGCCTCCCTTCATAGTCTGCCTGGCTGCTTCTGTCCATTCGCCGGGGAACCGGATCTCCTCATCCAGTGCCCGGAAACTGAAGAAACGCTTGACTTCTTCACAGGCGGCGATCTGCGGAGCCAGGACCTCATTATAATACCGATCCGCTTCATCCCGGGTAATACCCTCCGGCCAGCGCATCAGCTGGACCCATCTGAGCGGAGCCAGATCCTCCGGCGTCAATTCACTTCCTTTATAATCCTCTGTACACTGGGGCGGAACACAGATGCCGAAGCTGTAAGCATGTTCGGGCGGGGTAGACAGGCTCATCTCTCCTTTGGGACCCGGCAGGGGAACCTCCCGCCAGTACCCGGAGGTTGCCATCCAGTTGGTAATGCCATATTCCTCCACCTTTTCCTTATCATCCACAGCCACTGCCCGGAAGCTTTCAAAGCGTACCAGCCAGGGTTCGTATCTGCGGTATAATTCTGCGCCGTGTTTTGTCCAGTACCATCTCTCGCATGCCGCCAGGTTGTCCATATTGACAGTATGCAGTGCCATTGATCGGATCATCGGTTTCCTCCTTCTGTCCTGTCTTTACAAAGATAGCCGGCATAATTGCCGGCTATCCTGATTTCAAATCAAATGTTTTCGATTATTCCATGGTAACGACAACATATTTGCCATCCTTTACCTGAACAACCGGAGCTTCGATCTGCATTACGCCGTTCATCCAGGAGAATGGTCCCTGGCAGCCCTGGATCTCGGGGCTGTTGTTAAGCCATTCAGCGATAGCTTCACGTTCTTCCGCCAGTTTGGCAGGATCTCCTGTGATATGCAGGTCTTCGAAGCAGGCCTTCAGAGCCACGATCATGTTATAGAAGCCCTGGATCGGCGGATAAGTCGGAGCATCACCGTTATGGTCAGCCTTGTAAGCCTCAGACAGTTCCTGCCAGGTTGCTTCCGGGCAGTCAACATCCAGCATGTTGTATGCGTAGGTTCCTTCAGCAGTCTCGCCTGTGATCTCCAGGAATCCGGCACCCATCGCTGCGAATGTAGCATAGATCTGCTCTCCGCTTTCCACAGCACCACGTTCTACCAGTTCCTTACAGCATTTTGCCGCTTCGTCTGTACGGCAGCCCAGCCAGAATGCATCTGCACCCATGTTCATAGCCTGTACAGCCAGAGGTCCGCAGTCGATGGTACCGGTCGGAACTTCCACAGCGCCAACATACTGAGGAACTTCCTGGGCAAAACGCTCTACCGTTGCTGCCTGTGCAGTATCATCCGGAGAGTAGAACATCACAAGTTTTTCATAGCCCTTGGCTTCCAGCCACTGTTTGCACAGTTCCAGGTCCAGGATCTCGGAGTCGCCCATATATGCGCAGATATACGGAGCATACTCATCCAGTGCGGTAGAGACATAAGAGCCGATGTTCGGGATATGCTCTTCATACAGAATCTGTGCTTCTGCTTCACAGACAGGTGCTGCTACACAACCGCCGATGAACAGTGCCGTATCCTGCAGCTGGGTGATATACTGCATACCCTTCTGCGGATCAAACTCGGTGTCATAAGGAACGATCTTTACCGGAACGCCTTCAATACCGCCTTCTGCATTGATCTTCTCTGCTGCATAATTAGCAGCCCAGATAGCCGGTTCGCCAACGAAGGAAACCGGTCCGGTGATTGCGGACAGAACCGGGATCTCCCATTCGGAAACTGCAACTTCACCGCCTTCTGCTGCAGGTTCTTCTGCGAGTACGGTACCTGCCATAAGACTGGCCAGCATTAATGCAGCAACTACCAGTGCTAATACTTTCTTCATAATTTTCTCCTTTCGTACGAAAAAATCAAAATATATGATCCATGGGTTTTGTCCACCATCTGAACAGTACATGGTTCATAACGTCACTCATGCTGTTTCCGTATTTCTGTGAAACAGTCCTGTAAAGAACTTCTTGATCTTTAATACCATTTTTCTGGTTACCAGTCCTTCCGGCCTCAGCATCAGAACAATGATCAGAAGGCCTGCAAAGATGTAATTACTCAGCTTCTGCACGGATTCCGGCATATATACATTGATGCTCCACAGCAAAGGCGCGGAAATAATAACGCCCCACTGGGTAAACCTTCCGCCCACAAACAGCATGGTCATGACATTCAGCAGGAAGGTAAAGCTGAAGGTTCCGGGGTAGATCACGCGGATATTAAATGCGAAGACGGCGCCTCCCACAGCTGCAAACACAGAGCTCAGTGTCAGCGCAACGATCGTCATGCGCTTGGTATCTACCCCCAGTGTCTGAGCCATCTGTGGATCTGTGGCAATCGCCTCCCAGGCTCTGCCGATCCGGGAATTAAACAGCCGGTACAGAAAGGCTCCGAAAACAACCAGGATGATCAGGGCAAACCAGGGAAGGGCCGGAACTTTCTGAATACCGCGAAGTCCTCTGGTGCCGCCCAGAAAGCTGATATTCTTGATAATGGATTGTATGATAAAGATCAGCGCCATGGACGATATTGCCGTTACAATGCCGTTCGTCCGGGAAAATCCCAGAGCCGGTATAAATCCGAAGATCAGACCTGTAATGATAGCTGCGATGATGCAGAGCCAGAAATTGAGCCCTATTGTTTTACTCAGGAATCCTGCTGTATAACCGCCGATCGCCATGACGTAAACCGTACCGTTGTACAGAAGGCCGGCGCGGAAAGGAATCAGGGCGCCCCATACAACTAAAATATATACAACCACCAGTGTGATAAAATATGCTAACCCGGATGACATCTCTCTTCCTCCTTTCTAATTCTTCGCCTTACGGGCAAACAATCCGTTCGGTTTAATAATGATGATGATCATCATGAATCCGTAGAAGATTGCCTCCGCCCATCTGCCGGGAAGATATGCAAGAGCCATCGACTCTACAACACCCATCAGAATGGAGGAAAGGATACCGCCTTTGATATCACCCTGTCCCGCAAAGAGCATCAGGATAACTGCCTTTGTCGCAAAGCTGTCGCCCATCTCCGCGTTACAGTATCCGAGGCACATAATGCAGACCACACCGATAGCCGCTGCCAGAAGTCCGGCAATAAAAAATCCCAGAACGCCTGTCTTTCCGAATGGAACACCCAGCATCTTGGCAACCCGCAGGTTCTGCGCCATGGCTCTCATTGCCCGTCCTTCAGAGCTCTTGAACAGATACATGGAAATGATAATGGCGATCACAACACAGGCTGCCAGCGCTACGATACTGGCGACAGATACGGTAATCGCTCCAACCTGGAACTTGGTCGTGAAAATCTTCATATCATCGTTAAAGCTTAATACCTGTCCGGAATTAAAGAAGTTAACGATCAGCTCGGATAAGATAATGCCGACGCCCATAGCCAGAACAATGGTTTCCAGATCGGCTCCGCGTTTTGACAACGGACGGAACAATGGTTCCGTTAATATCGTTACTATGACACCAGCTGCAAACATAGCCAGAAACGCCAGCCAGGGCATTCCGGTTTCGTTATAGATCAGCCAGCCCACTGCCATGGTAAAAATACATGTATGGGAGAAGCCGTGATGTACCACATTTCGTACCAGTGTGATCAGGTTCATTCCCAGGACCAGCAGCGCATAGATACCGCCGGTTGAAAGTCCGCTTACCAATTGAGCAAGAAATAGTTCCATATTCTCCCCTCCTAAGCTCCCAGATACGCTTCCTGCACATACGGATTGCTCATCAGTTCTTTCGATTCTCCGTCCAGCACGGTTTTGCCCAGATCCAGAACATAAGCCCGGTCAGAGTACTGCAGTGCCTTTCTGGCATTCTGTTCTGCCAGCAGGATTGTAAATCCCTTTTCATTTCTGAGTTGTACCAGGATCTTGAAAATATTGTCCACATACAGAGGCGACAGAGCCAGTGACAGTTCATCCATCAGCAGCAGCTTGGGCTCTCCGATCATGGACCGGCCAATCGCCAGCATCTGCTGTTCACCACCGGACAGAGTTCCGGCCTTCTGCCACTGCCGTTCCTTCAGTCTCGGAAAGTATTCAAATACCATTTCCAGATTCTTATTGAAATCCACTTTATGATGGTAAACGCCCAGCTGCAGATTCTCCATGACGGTCATGTCCGCCAGCATGCCTCTGCCTTCCGGAACCACGGAAATTCCGGACTGGATGATCTGATCCGTCCGCATCTTCGTCAGCTCTTTCCCGTCAAACACGACAGTGCCTGTTTTTGCTTTCATCAGACCGATGATCGTATTGACCATAGTGCTTTTACCTGCACCGTTAGCGCCTAATACGGCTACAATCTCCCCCTGTTTTACTTCCAGATCGATTTTCTTGATTGCACAGATCGGGCCGTAATATACACTTAGGTTATCTATTTTTAATAACGTATTAGTCTGTTCCAAGATATGCTTCCACCACCTTTGGATCTTTTTGAACTTCTTCCGGAGTTCCTTCTGCTATTTTCGCGCCAAATTCAATGGCTGTTACCACGTCGGAAGTACGGGTAACCAGCTTCACATCATGTGCAATCAGAATAATTGTTGTGCCATGTTTTTTCACTTCCCCGATGATCCGTTCCATTTGTTCGGATTCTTCCATTCCCATACCGGAAGTCGGCTCATCCAGAAGCAGAAGTTTCGGTTCCATAGCCATGGCTCTGGCGATCTGCAGAAGCTGCTGATCGGCCCAGGCCAGTTCGCCCGCCATCTTGGAAGCTTTATCTTTGATGCCTACAAATTCCAGCAGGTTCATGGCATATTCTTCGATGGCTTTTTCCTGTTTGCTTTTTACAAACGGAAGATGAAAGAAGGTGCCGCCGATATCCAGCTTTGTGCGGCCGTATCTGCCGGCAGCAACATTTTCCAGAACACTGAGCTTGTCCATGGTCTTCGGAATCTGGAACGTTCTGGAAATGCCCTTTTCGGCTATGATATTCGGCTTCATTCCGGAGATATCTTCCCCGTTAAAGATCACCTGTCCGCTGGTTGGCGCATAAACGCCGCTGATGACATTAAAACAGGTAGTCTTGCCGGATCCGTTCGGTCCGATCAGACCATGTACCAATCCCTCTTCCACATCGATGCTCAAATCCTGGATAGCCTTAACGCCGCCAAAATATTTGCATACATTTTTCATTGAAAGGATGGTTGCCAATTTATCGCCTCCTGTCAGTTATATATTGTTTTGCGAACTCAATAGCTGCATTACATTTGATATGTTCTTCATCACGGATATCCTTACACAGCCAGCTTCCGTTATTTTTGGCATATGCGATCAGAAATTCCTTGCCCGCATCCTGATATTCTTTGTCATTTCCATAAATGGCACCTAAAAGCAGCAATACTGCGTTTACCGGGCCGCAGGTCCCCTGTGCCCGCATACCGCCTCCGAAATAAGTTCCCATTCGTTTAGCTTCTTCTTCCGATATTCCCAACAGATCACAATGCGGGATCAGCGTCCGCTGAAAACAGTTAAGGTGCTCCGGCTCCCCCGGTTTTGGCTCCGGTACTCCCAGCCATTCTACGTTGTTTAGGTCAAACATTCTTTCTTCTCCTTTGTTGCAAATGTACAACCTGCAATCGATATTCCGATCGTATTCTGTATAAATTTACATCATAAATGTAGCATCGAATATTTAATTCTGCTATAATTCGTTTCGTTAAGACTGTAAACCAAAAAGTTAACGGAGGATTATTATGACTTATCTGCAAACAGAGTATTTTCTGCGTGTAGCCCAGAATAAAAGTATCACCAAAACCTCGGCGGATTTGTATGTTTCTCCGCCTGCAATCAGTAAACAGATCGCTCTGCTGGAAGAAGAACTGGGTATTAAACTCTTTGTCAGAGGCGCGAAGGGAATGGAACTGACTCCTGCAGGAGAGATCATGTATAACCATTTTGCCAATCAGAAAACCGCTTTTGAATCAGCTTTCACAAAAGCCAGAAGCATTGAATCCTACCGCACGAACGTGCTGCATCTGGGCATTCTGGCAAAATGGGATCTGTGGAATGAATTCCATCAGATCAGACAATATATGAAGGATTCTCCTTCCCGTGCAGACGTGGAGCTGCATTCCTGCTTCAACCCGGGCGGTAATTCTCTTTTGGATAAAGGAGAGCTGGATGCCGTGATCTGTCTGGCAAACGATATACTGGTTTATTCCCAGCAGCATGATCTGAAGTTTGTGGAAATAGCCAGGGTCCCAAAGGTTTTTCTGTTTTCCAATGACTGTCCGATTGCCAGAAAGCCCAATCTGACACCTGCGGATTTTCAGGAGATTCCCATGCTGGTCATCTCTTCGAAAGCAGCCATAGACGCCCTGCAGAATAATATGAATCTCTGCCACCGTCTGGGCCTGAAGCCGAATGTGATCTTCAAGGATAATCTGGAAGATGTGCTAATCGCTGTCGGTATGAATGAAGGTTTCTTTATCTGTGACAGCTGGCTGAATCCCACAAAGCTCCCGGGATACGGGCATATTCTTGTGCCGGATACCCATTCCATCGTACTGGCATGGTGGGCACATAACAAAGCGGTAGGCCTCAATTCCCTGATCGAATGCTGCCAGCATATCATTCAGTGGCCATACAGTATATAACCATATTATGTAAACCATATAGTTAATCATGTTAATCTTTTCTATATTTGATTTGCCGGTTCAGACGCTATACTGTATAAACGACATAGATTATTGAATAACATCTTGTGTACAGAAACAGGAATCATATCTGCAGGAGGATCAGTAATTATGACTCTGAACCAGCTGTATCCGGGAGATAAGGTTTTAGATCCCCGGAGTAATATTGTATTTACTGTTGCCGGACCTTCGCCTTATGGAGAGGGCATTTTGATGATCACCGACAAGGTGATCGCCGTGGGAGCCATGGACGCTCCGGAACCGGACAGCCCCATAGAAAACTTCCGGATCACAGGCAACAGCGATTATATGGCCAGCAATCTGCACCAGTGGCTGAACAGTGATCAGACGAACTGGTTTACAAAAGCCCATGCATATGACACGCCGCCTTCCGAAGAGTACCTGTCCATCCGCCCTACGCTGTATGACCCCATCGGACATAATGCCTATGACAAAAAGCCCGGCTTCTTATGCCGGTTTCACAAAGATTTCTTAAACCGGATCTGCAAAAGCAGTATTCCCTGCGCTGATCCATCCGACTCCACAGTCAAACAATATGAAGCCCTGTTCTTCTGTCCTTCCGCAGCTGAGCTGGGACTAAGAACCGGTACGGCACCGGAGGGTGAAGAACTGCCTTTATTCCGGGATTTTCGTATGCGCTATACTGCTCCTTCCGAAGAGTGCATGACAGAAAGCGAATGGTTTCCGGCTTATTTCCGTACACACCGCATGTTCTGGTATTGGCTGCGTACACCGAATCCGAAGAGCCCCGGGTTTATGGCATACTCACATTTTACAAATCCGTTTTCCTATAAATTTGCCTGCTCTCCCTGGCTGGGAATACGCCCCATGGTGAGCCTGCAGGGCGATACGCCGGTCTCGGAAGCAACGAACGCCTTCGGCGTTCATCGTTTTGAAGAAACGGAGGTGAGAGCATGACTTATGTAAAAGATCTTCCCATCGGATCGCGGATCCGGGAAAAGGAAAGTGACACGGTATTTCTGGTGGCCGATCATCACCATACCGGCTGGAAAGGAACCACGCTGGTCTCCGACCGTGTATGCATGATCAGCGGTATTGACGCTGCCGAGCCGGAGAATCCGGATGAGCAGGCTGCTGTTTCCGGATGCAACCGCTATGCCCTGAGCAATATTCATCAGTGGCTGAACAGCGCAAAGGATCACTGGTATGAACCGCAGCACGCTTTTGATGCTCCTCCTTCGGAAGATCGGATCGCCATGCGTACCGATGTCTTTGCATCCAGAATGTTTGATCCGGAAGGGATCTTTCCGGCACCTTATGCCTATGATCAGCTGCCCGGCTATCTGGCTCGTTTTTCGGAAGGATTCCGGGAAGCCATTCTGCCTTCTCCTGTGATCTGTTTTGCTCCCAGCGATCCGGATATTATGTACTTCGGCCCTCCGCAGGGAGAGACCATTTCCTGCAAGGCATTTCTGCTGAGTGCGGCTGAGATCGGATTGGAAGATGAAATCCGCCGGGAAGGCTATCTGATCCGTCTGTTCCTGGATCCCCGGATGCGGATGAGCGCGCCGGAAAATAAGGCTATCCATCAGGATCCTGATTTCGACTACAAACAATCCCCCGTGGCATTCTGGCTGCGATCTCCGTTTGGCAGCACCACCGGCATGGGCAAGATCTACCAGGTGGAACACAAATTCGGCGATGTGGTAGGCGCCACCTTAATGCCCCATCCGGTAAACTATGCCGCAGGCATTCGTCCTGCCATGAACCTGGATGATATGGCCTGTGTCTGTGGGCGGGATGAATATGGAATCTATCAGCTGCAGCTTTAAAAGGAGAAGATATAAATGGCAGAAAACAAACCTCCGGTACAGGAGATCAATTTCGATTTTAAAGAAAATAATGCATTTAATCCCCGTTGTCTGTGCGATAACACTGGTTGTCCCAGACACGGAAACTGTCGTCTGTGCGCGGAATTTCACAGGATCACCGCCCATCCTTCCACCTGTCATTATGACTGGAAATGGCGCAAAGGCTGCGATCCGGAACGGACGGTGGTACGTTATTCCGAACAGAAAAGCAGGTGAGTAATATGGCAGATACATTTTATGCAAAGAGCCCGGGCAATAACGGGTATATCAAGAATCTGGAAGTTCTGGACTTTAATGAAATGGACGGCAACTGCGGTGTGTTTCAGATGCAGCTGTACAAAACAAAGGACGGCAGATACTATCTGTACGGATCATGTTTCGGCGGCAGTCAGAATGGGGTGATGATCAACGAGGTAACCGACCCCCGCCACACCCGTTTTGTCAAATACATGCAACTGGTGGATCCGAAAATATATCCTTCCACCAATACCCCCAAACTGCAGGTGGCGGATGATCTGCTGATTTGCGCCATGGCCGGAGCTTCCGGGCCTGCGGCGCTCAAAGAGCAGGGAAATGATGACATCCAATTTGCCAGCGGCATCCGGATCTATTCGCTGAAGGAAGATCCGGAAAATCCGGTCTTTCTGGGCAAATGGGACTGCGGCGTACCCCGTTCCATCGGCGTACACAGGTTTATGTATAATGGCGGTCCTTATGTCTATCTCTCCGCCGAGCATGAACGATTCGAAGGAATGATCATGCGGATCCTGGATATTTCCGATCCCGCCAATCCGAAGGAAGTAGGCAACTGGTGGTCACCGGAGCAGTTTGTGGACGGGTATCCCGGCCGCACAGTGGATCACGCAGCGCCTCATGTTCCTTCCTTCATGGACAAAGGCTGGATGCACGGTCCGCCGTTCCGCAGGGACGACGGTATCATGTTCTGCGGGTATTGCGGAGACGGGCTGTATGTGCTGGATGCCACAGACGTCACACGCCCCCGCTGCATCGGAAACCTCAGATTCATGCCGGCTTTCTGCAGCGAGCTGGCAGGTGCCCGGACCCATACGGCGCTCCCCCTTCCCGGAAGGGATCTGGTTGTCGTCACCAATGAAGGAGAACGCTTCCAGTTCTTTGCTCCAGGATCTATCAAACGGGCACAGGCATTGAACAATCTGCATATGGTAGATGTACGGGATCCTTCGAATCCTGTGCTGATCGCGGAATTCCCCTATCCGGAAGTGCCGGAGGATTTCCCCTACCCCAATTTCAACATCATGAATCTGGGTTGTCAGGGACCCTTCGGTCCTCACAATCTGCACGAGCCCATGAGCGGCAAGCCCTGGCTGGAGCAGCGCGGTGACCGGGTCTACTGTTGTTACTTTGCGGCAGGCCTGCGCATTTATGATGTGTCAGATCCTTATTATATTAAAGAGCTGGCCTACTTCATCCCGCCCAATCCGGTGAAGAAACCGGAAGAATCCTTCTTCCCCAACTTCCCGGGCCCACGCAACGCCGTTACGGAAGACTGCTGCGTAGACGACAGAGGATACATTTACGTCAACTGTCTGGATGACGGATTTTATGTATTGAAACAATACTGACATAGAGAAATCGCAGCGTTCTACAAAACGCTGCGATTTTTTGATACGATACCGATCAAAGGAGGTTATCTGATATGGCAGTTTTATATAACGGCATCAATCATTTCGCAATCAGTGTGGCAGATCTGGAAAGTTCCATTGACTGGTATAGCAGAGTCTGGGGATTTACTGTCATTGACCGTTCTGAGATACCCGGACAGAATACAAAAGTATCTCATCTTCAGGGAAAGGGATTCATTCTGGAATTATTCGAAGCAGAAGGATCGGAACCCTTGCCTGATCATCGCAAGGTTCCCAACGAAGACCTGAAAGTACAGGGCAACAAACATATGTCCTTCGGCGTTTCGGACGGTCCGAAAGCAAAAGAGGAAATGGAAGCAATGGGTGTGGATATCGTTTTTATTGCCGAAGTAGATAACACCTGGGGCTGCTTCATCCACGATAACTCCGGCAACCTGATCGAAATCTTCGAAGAGAAAGGTGATACTCCTTTTAATCAACATAAGTAGATTAAAGAATACTACCGCATTTGATGCAGCCATGTTCAGCCAGGCGATCCACTTCGCGTTCTTATATACAGAAATGACTGAAATTAGAACAGCGGAACCCCATATATACGCTGGGTTCCCGCTGTTTCACAAACGGAGAGTGTGGGATTCGAATTCCTGCACGACTCAGAAAATGTTGATTTTATAAGGGGTCAGGGCATCGTCCATTTTGCTGTGTTCAACACTGTGTTCAAAATTCTCCGAAATATTCTTCCTTATCGCCTGTTGGCAGAGTTCTTTCATTCCAAGTGTGTGCCGATTGTTTTATTCTGCTTTTTCGAAAATGAAGAAGGCAGTAAACATTTCTTCACCGGAAGAAGAGCCACCGGAGCTGCCTCCTTCTTCTTCTGCTTCTGTACCCTCTGCTTCTTCTGCGGATTCATTTTGCACTGCTTCGGAATATCCTTTCAGCATTTCCAGCGTTTCATTTAATTCCGGTATCTCTCCGCTGATTCTGCCATCTTCATGTAACGTCAGTCTGATTCCGGATGCTCCAGGAGAAATACTTTCAAGTGCTTTTTCACCGCCAAAATCCAGGAAGATCGTCCCATCTTCATCTATTTCTGCAGGGATTTCCAGTTCTATCGTTCCCGTCACTTCTGTATGCGTTTCCGTATCATAATCAGTTTCCTTATAGACTGCTGTTCCATCCTGAAAAACAATGGAAACATCGATTCCCGATACAATTTTCAAAGGCAAAGATAATCCCATGGTAACACAGCTGGTAACATTCCATGTGCCGTTTAAATCACTCAGTTCGGGATCTTCCACAGCAGGAGCCATCGTCAGATCAACCGGAACCGGCTCTTCTCTTCCCATGATCATGGTATTCTCTGTATCTCCAATGGTCATTTTTCCATCGTTTATTTCAAAAGGAACACTGTTGCCGTTTATTTCAATTGCGCTGTCTGTCCATGTACCTTCCGTGTCGACGCCGGACATTGACAAAACAGCAGAACCATCTTCATTCAAAGTAACTGTAGCAACCATTCCCATCGATGCCATCGTCGCCCCATCCACTACTTGTCCGTCCTGTTCCATTAACTCACAGTACCAGATGCCAGTAAGATCTTCCTCAGAAGCCATTGCAGAGCCTGTGATCAATGCAAACATCATCACAAATGCTGCCAGTAAAGCTGTCAGTTTCTTCATAGAGAACCTCCTTTGATCGTAAAAATAAACCATTTGGGATGTGCATATTAGAAAATATTAAGCTTTTTCAGTATAACATGCTGTAGTTGAGAACACAAACGTTACCGGCTTTATCTATATACAAAGATTCCAAATTCGCACATCTCATAAAAGCCTTAGGTTCAATGGTTTGGACGTAATCTGGAATAATGATTTCTTTCAGTGAAATACCCCCTGCAAAAGCTCCTTTGCGTATTGCTTTATTGGGACATTCTGTGGCGACTAATCTCAATAACTACAGTTATGAACCTAAAAACTATTTGGATGATGCCAGACAGAAGCTGAATGCTGCTTCAATTTATGAAAAGGAACCCCTAGGGCACCATTCCATTCAGGAAAAAGAAAAGCCCGCAGACCGCTATTCTGTAGGCTTCACAAGGGTTTGGATCCCCCTCAGGGAAACGGAGAGTGTGGGAATTCGAACCCTTTTGCTCTCTCATTTCTTCATTGTGAAATGTTAAATCGTCATAGCTGCTGATACACCAGCAGTAACGCAGCCAGGTTTTATTCTTCTTTTGTCAGAACTTTCTTCTGCCAGCTTCGTTTGCCGCATACAGGGCATTTCATGTATCTTGTTCTGCCTGTATGCATGGCAAGATTTACCTGCCAGTATGTCGGGACATATCTGTTATGGCAATTCTGGCATTCATAGTACCCGGCTTTCTGCTCGATACCGACAGCAATAAAACAAACGATAAAGATCATTACGAGAGCGAAGGCAATCAGTACGATCCTAAGCCACATGGGCATTTCTATGAATGCCGCAATAAACACCATACCCAGCCCGGTAATGATTACCGGAAAAGCAATCAGGTATTCCATCCTGAGCATCTGTCTGTTCTTTTCTTCCAATTCCCTCCTCATTGCAAGCAGGTTCTCTTCTGCCCGTTTATCATACGCTTCAGCCATGATCCTTTCACCCGACAGGAGTTCATTAACATTGATTTTCAGGATTTCACAAAGTTCCAGCATGATCCCGGAATCCGGCAGAGATTTTCCCGTCTCCCATTTTGATACCGCACGGTCACTGATCCCGAGCTTTTCAGCAAGAACTGCCTGCGTCATGCCCTGTTCCTTTCTGCAGGATGCTATGAATTTTCCAACTTTGATCTGATCCATATCGGGCACCTCCTTTCATGACTGAGAATACCTGGAATCGCATTGATTATACACAAGCCAACGGTTGAGTTCTATCTTCTCAACCATTGGTTGAGTTACAGCTCTCTGCATAAAATCAGAAAGACTTTACTTGGCCGATTAGATATGAGTATGAATCTCACTCCTTAACACATCAGGGAACTGGCGGGTCATTCCAGAGGTTCAATAATAATGCACACCTATTACTTCTATACGATTGAGGACCTGGACGGAATTACAATCTGCAAAGCCTTCGAGGAAATAGTGGATTATAAAATGCCAGACCTACATCATCTTATTTTCATAATCCTGTAATTCATGAAATATTTTATCAACAATAGCCAGATCTCCCTTTATCCGGTATAACATAAAATATCTGTGGGAAAGGAAATTGATCCTCCTGTACCCAAGTTTGTTAAGTTTTGGGTTGCTGCATAGCCGTAGACTTCCGGCAACTTTTGACAAACTGTTCTTCGTTGCTTCGAAATCGTCAAGAACATTGGAGGCCGCCTGTAGGTTCTTCTTTTCAAATAAAAGATACTGTATATGTTCATCCAGATCTATTTCAGCATCTGAAGTAATAACCACTTTATAATCCATACTTTGCCCTCATATCTGAAACCACATCTTCTGCATCCCGGTATATACCCTGTTCAGCGTGATTTCTGGCAATCTCCAACGCTTTTAACAGTTCATCTTCTGACATGGGAGTGTATGGGGTATAAGGCACTTTTCTGATTGCAAACGGAAATCCTTTCACCGCAACCGCCTGAACCAGAAACATCCGTATTGCAGACGTTGTATCTGTACCCAGTGCTTTAAAAAGATTATCTGATTGCTGTTTTAATTCATCGTCTACTCTAACTTGTATAGTAGTTGACATAAAATTGCCCCCTTTCATTTCTTATGCAATACAATTATAATGCATTAGCATTTCATTTGCAATGTTTCTGATTGTCCTCGCTTAGTACCTCACTTTGCTCATAATAATAATCCCTTTGTGAGATCTTTCCTAAAAGATGATTATATCCATTCCATCTTTATTTACAGACAATGTCTTTTCGCTATTATATGTTCTTTCTGTATTTTCTTTCTGATAGAGAAGATATTCGTTATTTTCAAGATCATAAACAGTAATAAGGTCTCTCCCTTCACCTGGAAGATGTTCATCAAAAACTAAAAGTCCCTCTTCCAAAACAAAACACTCATTAAACATATATCCCTTGATTCTTTTCTTTTTTCCAAACATTTTTCAAGTAAGGAGTATGTTAACAATGGATCAGATACATCATAATAGTGTAATACCTCCTAGCTGCAGCAACGACCAGCTATCTATACTGTAGAGACATCCTCAACAAAGCTTCCAAAGATGATTACTTAACACTACTTAACACTTTTGACGCCATTCCATTCAGGAAAAAGAAAAGCCCACAGACCGCTATTCTGTAGGCTTCACAAGGGTTCAGGGCATCGTTCATTTTGCTGTGTTCAACTCTGTGTTCATAGTTCTCAGGGATACTCTTCCTTATGCTAAAGATCGCATATTTTCTTCGCCTTTTCCAGATCACGCTTTTTTACATAGATGATATATATGTAGTCAGGAGTATCTGAAAAATAGGACGCCGACATCCCGCCATATCCCGAGCCTGCGCCTATGGACGCTCTAAACTGAATATTTTTTCTCAGAGTCGATACGTTCTGTTTTGTGCGCATGTCATATTCGATCTTATTTGCCTTGAGCGCCGACCATACATTGGCAGCCGCTTCCGCATTGGAATCCACGAACAGTTTCGCTCTGTTGAATACTGTGATCATGCCTGAAACCCTCGCATCAAAATGTTTTTATTCTGCACTAATCGCCTTCCGGGATCTCTTGATTCATGCTCTTGTTCCGATAGTTCAGATTCGTACGCAGCATATACCCCTGACATTCCCAGAAGCAGTTTGCTGCATCGTTATCCTTAAAAACCAATCCAAATACTTTTTGGATCCCCTCTTTTTGTAATGCACTTTCTGCAAAAGCAACCAGCTGGCTCGCTATTCCCATGTGCTGGAAGCCGGGATGAACACAAAGATGATGAATGATCCCGCGGCGTCCGTCATGGCCCGAAAGGATAACGCCAACGATCTTCTCCTCAGCTACTGCAGCAAAGCATGTATTCGGATTCCTGTTCAAATACCTGCCTATTCCTTCGCGGCTGTCATCAATTGGATTCAACGCTCTGCGGCTCTGCTCTGTACTGTTCCACAGATCGAAGGCAGCATCATAATCCTCTATCGTAAGAAGCCTTATCTTGTATCCCATAATAAATTCCTACTATTTCTCAACTTTTTTGCAGGTGAGATCGGCATACTTCAGGCAGCCTTCGCTGAAGGTCAGCCTGATCATACCGCCTTTTCTTCCAAACTCGTTCCCACCGATGGGATAGAGACGGAATTCCAGCTCGTCGCCATCTTCGTCAATGGCCTTCGCATAGAGCTCACCGTCTTTCATGTATACTTCGTCAACAATGAGATCGGCGTCTTCCGGATGTTCGTATTTGCCGCAATAGCTTTCCCATCCGGACTTGTCAGGATCCGTAACCATTATATCCTCAATGGAAACGATCGGTTCCGGCTGCTTCCCCTTTGCGACTGCACGGAGTCCGTTGAAGAGACCGTTATGCGCTCTTATATCCAATTCTTCCCTGTTGCAGAGGATCACAAGCATCCTGTCTGTATCAATAAAGCGCTCGAACCAGGTGTGAACACCCGGCATGCCGCCCGAATGACTGACGATGAGCCCAAGTTCCTCATCCTTTGTCAGGAACCAGCCAAACCCGTAGCCGTCTCCATCCTCGTCTTCAAAGGGTTCTCCGCTGCCAGGTACGACCGGCGTGTACATCATCCGCTGCTCCTTTTGGGTCAGTATGCTGCCCTCGCGAAGGGCCCTGTCCCACTTGAGTATATCGAAGATATTGGTATAAACGTAATCATCTCCGTTCAGACCGTCAAAGGCGGTCACATCGCAAACCCCCTCGGAATCCACGTCGGCAACAAACTTGCCGTTCTCATACACTGTCGCGCATGCGTAATTCTCAAACGGAGCGCCGTCACGACGGATATGGCAGCATTGCGTGTTGCTCATGCCTGCAGGCTCGAAAATATTCTTCTGCAGGAAGACCTCAAACGGAACTCCGGAGAGCCGCTCCACCAACAGCGCCAGAAGGTTGTAACCGGTGTTGGAATATACGAATTTCTCCCCCGGAGCGCCGTAGGGCTTTGCCTTTGTCTCACAGAGGAAGCGCAGTATCTCACTGTTGCCGGGAACTCTGCTTTCCTTTTTCCAAATATTGATAAACCAATCCGCATCGTCGAAATAATCCGGAACGCCGCCGGTGTGGGTGAGCAGCTGACGGATCGTCACTCCCGGATATGGTATCTCCGGGAAAAATTTCGTGATCTCGTCGTCAAGGCTCAGAAGTCCTGTCCTTATCACCAGCATGACAGCAGCAGCCGTGAACTGCTTGGTGACCGATGCAAGCTGGAAGATCGTGTTTTCCTCAATGGGGATTTTCCCCTCCGGGTCACGCCATCCAAACGTGCCCTTACTTACGATCTCGCCATTTTCGGCATATAGCCAGGCTCCATTGAAACTGTCCTTTTCACAGGCCTTACGGGCAAGCGATTCCATCATTGAATTTTTATCCATACTTTGCAGCCCTCTTACAAATTTTAAGCACAAAACCAAGAGTTATTGTACCTTGCAATATAGTTGATTACAACCTCATGATTTTTTATAACGAACCTTGCGCTGAACAAATCCTGCATCAAAATCAATGCTATGCACGATTTTTATAAATTTTCTGTAACATAATAGGTGGTATGCATGATTTTCAAAAATCCGCCGCAACGAAATAGGTGGTATGCATGATTTCAGTTCCTTTTGGGGAGCCAAAATCATGCATACCACCGAAAAAATTGCAAAAAATCATGCATACCGCCACAAACGTTACAGAGGCGCGGCGAAAATCATGCATACCACCGCATTTGATGCAGCATGTTCAGCCAGGCGATCCACTTCGCGTTCTTATATACAGAAATGGCTGAAAAAAACAGCGGGGATCCATGTAAAAGCTGGGTTCCCGCTGTTTCATGAACGGAGAGTGTGGGATTCGAACCCACGTGCCCAATGAAGGACAACCGCATTTCGAGTGCGGCGCGTTACGGCCTCTTCGCTAACTCTCCCGATATAGACTGCCCAACCGGAATCCCGGCTGCAGACAGCTTATTGATTTTATAATAATTTCAGCCGCTTTGCAATGCCGGCTTTTCTCTGCGGCAAATTATCCGTTCTTTTTTCGTTCCGCTGTTTGTTTTCCGCAATTTCTTTTATTTGGAATTTTAAGAGTAGTGGTCTATTCTTGATTTGATAAAACCCTTGCAATTAAGAATAGTTTTCTGTTTTTTTACGGTTGATTTTATCCGTTTTTTGATGAAAGATCCTATTTAAGAATAGTACCCTATTCTTATTTTCGCAGTTTTATCAAATTGCGAAAAAGTTTTATTCTTATTTTCTCAAATACTTCTATTTGCGGATAATTGGTCACTCCACGGACGGGTTTCTGCTTTCGTCATTCCTCCCACTGCCCCAGCATTTGCCGCATCCAGGCGTAAACATCCATATCATAGACAGCCTGCAGGTTTTCCGGGGTCAGCACGTCGCGAGCCACGCCGCAGGAAGCGGTCTTTCCGTGATCCAGCAGCAGGCAGTGACTGCCGTAGGCTCTTGCCTGGCTCAGGTCGTGCACCACGCAGATCACCGCTCTTCCCGGAGCAGCGAGCCATTTTCCGATGAGTTCGAAGGTCTGCTTTTGATAGACCAGGTCCAGATGATTAGCCGGCTCGTCCAGGATCATGATATCCGGATTCTGGGCGAAGAGCTGGGCCAGGAAGGTCCGCTGGACCTCGCCGCCGGACAGATGCAGCACGGATTTGCGGGCTAGGTCCTGGAGGCCCGCCACCCGCAGGGCTTCCCGCACTGCGGTTTCGTCTCCGGCATCCTGTCCTTTCATGATCCCTTTCCGGTAAGCGTAGCGGCCGAGATTCACGATCTCCTGCACGGTGAATTCATATCCCACCATGTGGTTCTGCGCCAGGACCCCCACGTGCCGGGCGAGGGCAGTCGCACGCAGCTTCCGGATATCCGTTCCGCGAAACAGGATCTCCCCCTCATAGGGAACGCCCCTGGAGATGGCATTCAGGATGGTGGATTTTCCGGCGCCGTTGGGTCCGGCGATCATCAGCCACTGCCCTTCCTCCACGGAAAAGCTGACGTTGTCCACCACCTTGTGTTCTCCGTATTTAACTGTCAGGTTGTTCACTTCCAGCAGTTTCATTTACGCAAATGCAGCCAGATCAGGCAGCCTTTCTTGACCGGTAAAAGATCACTACAAATACGATCGCGCCGATAAAGGAAGTCACGGCACCGATCGGCAGTTCCAGCGGGCTGATCAGGACCCTGGCTGCCAGATCGCACAGCATCAGAAAAACCGCACCGCCGAACAGCGACGCCGGCAGGAGCTTTCTGTGATTCGGACCTGTGAGCATGCGCAGGATATGCGGCGTTACCAGACCGACAAATCCGATGGTTCCGCCGATGGACACACACACGCCGATCAGCACGGAAACGGTGATCAGCACGGTGATGCGGACTCTCCGGATGTTGACGCCGATGCTGCGGGCGTTGTCTTCGCCGATGGCAAATGCATTCAGCTCCCGGGCGTGCAGCAGCAGGATAGAGCCGCAGACCGCCAGGGCGCACAGAAGCACCAGGGCATTCTGGTAGCTGCTGCCGGCCAGGGAACCCATGGTCCAGAAGGTGATGTGCCGCACCTTGTCCCCGGCAAAATAGATCACCAGCGTCATGACGCTGGAAACAAACATGGAAAAAATGATGCCCACCAGGATGATCGTGTTGGTGGACAGGGAATTGTCCAGTTTATAGGACAGCCCCAGGATCAGAAGGAGCGATCCGAAGGCAAACAGGATCGCCATGATCATGGTGCCGGAAAATGGCAGTGACGGAATGGTGATCCCGAAGGCGATGGAAAGCACCGCTCCCAGGGAGGCTCCGGAGGAAACGCCCAGGGTTGATCCGTCCGCCAGGGCATTTTTCAGAAGACCCTGCATGGAAGCGCCGCAGATCGACAGCGAGGCGCCTGTCAGCGCCACGCAGATCACGCGGGGCAGCCTCACTGTCAGGATGATGGAGGAAAATGTATTCGGCACATCCTGTGCCGCCGCGCCGCCGAAAACGGCCTGCCACACCACCTTCCCCACATCTTTCAGCGGGATCTGAACGCTCCCCAGGGCAACACACACCGCGGCAACAAAAACTGCTGCCGCGAGGAATACTACATATGCGATCCATGGGAAAGTTTCCCTGTGTGTGCTCTTTTCGATCTTCAAATCTTATGCTGCGTCCAATCAATCTGTCAGGTCTTTGTCCCGGCTCCGGCCAGGATGTTTAGGATCAGGCTGCGTCGGCAGCTTCGGCTTCTTCCGCGCCGTAGACAAAATCAAACAGCATCTGGGCTCCGTCGGTCAGTCTCGGGACCGGACGGCTCAGTTCGTTGTTCTGCAGGTTCAGGATCGCGCCGTTCTTGACAGCCGTCACCTGATCCCAGCCCTGGCGGGACATGATCTCTTCTTCCGGGGTCGGGCCTTCGCCGAAATACATGGTAATGGTCACGATATAATCCGGATTGCGTTCAATGACCTGCTCCTCGGAAACTTCGCCCCAGCCGTCCACATCGGCAAATACATTGGTAAGGCCCAGCATTTCCGCGATCTCATTCATGAAGGTGCCCTTGCCGGCTGCCCACAGGCCGTACTCCAACGGAGATACTTCAAAATACACCGTGCCGCCGTCTTTCTCTTTGGCTTCCTCTGCCAGTTTGGCAAAGCTGTCTTTCATGGATGCGATGATGTCTTCCGCTTCCTTTTCCTTGCCGGTCAGCTTGCCGATGATCTGAAGGGACTCATAGACGCCTTCGATATCCTGCGCATCGGAAACCACCACGTGGATACCGGCTGCTTCCAGTGCTTCTACCTGCTCGGTGGTCTGCGCCATGGAGCTCATCAGAAGAACCTGCGGCTCCAGCGCGATGATCTCCTCCAGGTTGGTCTCATAGCCGGACTGTACGGAGGGAAGCTCCAGAACTTCTGCCGGATAATCACAGTATTCGCCTCTGCCGACCAGAAGATCTCCTGCGCCAAGGGCGTACAGGATCTCACAGTCAGCTGCAGATAATGCCACTACCCGTTCTGCCGGGGTTTCCAGTGTTACTTCACGACCGGTCATGTCAGTCACGGTGACGGCGCCTGCCGGCGCTGCCTCAGCCGGTGCTGCCTCCTCTGCAAATGTGGTTCCCGCCAGCAGAAGAGCTGCCATTGCTGCTGCCATGATAAGGGCAGCGATCTTTTTCATTGTCATAATGTGTTGCTCCTTTCTGTTACCTTCTATATAACACTTTTTTATATCAGGTTAACCTTCCTGCGATTCATGCGGCGAAATAGTCCAGCAGCTCTTGGATCTGCGCTCCGTCAAACACCCGGAACCTGTTCATCGTCTCCCCGGAAATGAACTGCTTTTCATGACCTTCCCGGAGCATGTCCAGGAGTTTGTCAAAGAATCCGTCCACGTTCAGGAGTGCCAGCTTCTTCTCGTGCCGGCCGAGGTAGCCCGACACCAGGACGGAGAAGAACTCCTCATAAGTCCCCGTACCGCCGGGCAGCACCAGAAACGCGTCGCTCATGGCTTTCATCAGGCCGATCCTCTCCGAAATATCTTCGGTATAAATGATCTCATCACATTCCAAATACAGCTTCTCGGGGCCATCTGTCACCTTGAAGAATTCCGGCAGGATCCCGGTCACATGCCCGTTCCGGCTGTGAAAGCCCCGGGCCGCTGCGCCCATCATCCCTTCTCTGCCCCCGCCGAAGACCAGTTTATGGCCTGCCTGCGCCAGCGCTGCACTGACGGCAAATGCTGCATCCATATATTTCTGATCGATCCGCGGGCTGGCCGCCCCGAAAATACATATATTCATGGTTCGCTCCTGGGTTTGTTCCTGTCCTTTGGCTGTCAAAGGGATGGCTGATACGAAGAGACAGAAAATGCTTTTTTCGTATCACCTGCTGATACGAATGGATGAAAAATGTTATTTTCGTATCACCTCTCTGATACGAAGAGCCTTAATTTTTATATTTCGTATCATTTTTTGATACGAAATCAATAGTTTTTTCTTCTTCGTAGCATCTCCATGATACGAAATCGGTAATTTTATTCTCTTCGTAGCATCTCTTGATACGAAATAATTTTTTTGCTGCTCTTCGTAGCAACCAATGATACGAAATCGGAGGTTTTCTCCTCTTCGTAGCCGGCGCGTATACGAAAATCAGGAAAAATGTCCTCTTCGTAGCCGCCAAGCCTGGCAGCCCCCTGGTTTCACAAAACATTCACATTTTGAACATTTTCTGTTCATCGATTGTGGTTATCATTCTACCATAAGGTTACCAAGATACCAATTCAAATATTTTTCATAATCGAGTGCTCCCCCGGCACTCACCTCCCTTTTAAGTTATACGTTTAACACAAGCAGGAAAAGCAGCATCCGCAAGGGTGCTGTTTTTCTGTGCGCCGCCGTCGGGAAATGAGGGACCTGCGCCGCTGCCCCACAGGCCGGGAAACACCTGTACCCCTGGTAGACCTGGCAAACAGCAAAACCGCCGGGCGAGCCGGCGGTCTTGCTGTTTGTATTGCTTTATCGTTGCTGCACAAGCAGATTTCTTATGTGCGATCACGTTCTCTGCCTATGAACGATAGATATTATTTTGCTTTCTTCGGAACTTCCGGAACTTCATCCAGGTCGAAGATCACCGTGTCATAGCCGTCACGCGGGATGATCGTTGCGTGGACCGGGACGCCCGGCATCTTTTCCATGACCAGGTTTTTGTTCTTACGGTTGACTCCGCGGACCATTACGTTGACCACGGGGCCTTCCTCGATCTCGACCACTGCCAGACAGTAGGGACGGATGTCTTCCATCTCCGGTCTCTGGGTGATGGGGGACGGCATGACCATCTGGATCATTTTGCCGTGGCCTGAAATCTCGATCCATTCCATATTGGTGCTGCCGCAGGTGTTGCAGCCCAGAAGGGGCGGCCATTCCACAGCGCCGCAGTCCTGGCATTTGCGGGCAGTGATCTTGCCTGCTGCCAGATTGTCATAATATGTCTTAACGATTCTTTCTAATTTAACTCCCATAACAGCCTCCTCACTCTTTCGTCCGCAAAATGATCGCAGCTACGTTCTGAGCACCGCCGAATCCTCTGATAAAGGATGTTTTCGGCACTTTCTTGATCTGTCTCTCGCCGCATTCTCCACGCATCTGCATAACAGCCTCATAGATGTCAGCCAGTCCGCTAGCTGCATGGGCATGTCCGAAGGAGCATCTTCCGCCGTTGGTGTTGATCGGCTTGTCGCCGTCATAAGCGGTACGACCTTCGATAAAGTATTTCCAGCCCTCGCCTCTCGGCAGATATCCGGACTCTTCTGCAGCGCACAGCTGAGAGGACAGGAAGAAGTCATTTGCCATCAGAAGATCGATCTCTTCCGGCTTGACTCCGGTGAGCTCGTACACCTGTCTGCAGGCTTCGCGGGTAGCCAGAAGCTCTACATGAGCCTGGTTCGCTTCACGGGTGGCGTTGCCGATACCCAGGACTTCGATCGGTTTCTTGTTGGTGAACAGATGAGCCATTTCGGTCGGGCATACGATCGCTGCCGCCGCGCCGTCGCATTTCAGCTCCAGGCCGGAAGCTCTCAGGTTGGCTGTCATCTTGGGATTAAAGAAGGATTTCATGTATTCCATGACATCGTCGAAATCGTGCTCTTTTGCCAGCTCTTCATAAGTCTTGCGGGCCAGAGCCAGAGGATTCTTGGATGCAGACCTTCTGCTGTTGATGGCCATATGGATCAGGGTATCATCCATCTGATCGTCGGTCAGACCGTATTCGTCCTTGTACCATGCGCAGACATCATCCTGATGCAGGTTCGGGCCGCACATCATGGCACGGGTGTAAGCGCGGTCATAGATCCATTTCAGGGATTCCTGGAACATGTTGTCATCAAATTTTCTGCGGATGTGAGCCGGCTTGTTGGGATCAGCCACAGCATCACCGAATTCGACGCAGCCGGTCAAAACGACATTGTATTTGCCGGAAGCAACCGCGTTGACTGCCTGCTCAATGGCCAGATAACCGGTACAGCATGCCTCTGAATGATGAATGGAAGCCTTGCCTCTCATACCAAACCATTCGGAAACCTGCATATTCGGGGTGATATAGTTGGAGCCGTTAAACGGGCTTGCCTCGCCGTGGAAATAGAAGTCCACGTCCTTCGGGGTAACGCCGGCATCTTCCATTGCCTTGTATGCGGCATATCCGAACAGTTCACCTTCTGTGAGGCCTTCTGTTTCCGGATTGTCCATCGTGTACATAAACGGGGTACACCCGACACCGATGATTGAGACGCTTCTGCTGTACGGATGAAGTGTCGTCTGATTGATATTGTTCTTCATTCCCTCTCCTTTCAAATTGCACAATTCATATTATTGTATGAAATTCAGTACTTTATATTATATAAGATGCCGGTGCATTCTACAATCACAGATTTTCGTTTTCTACAAAAAAACAGGCGGCTTTCGCTGCCTGCCCCGGTCTTTCCGGAAAATGCTCTCGCCGGCTATTCTTTTCCTGCCCGGCGAAGGAGCACCGCTCCGTTTTTCTTCAGCCACCGGTTCCATTTCCGGTACTCCGGGTATACCCTGAGCACTTCCTGATAGAACTGCTGCGAGTGGTTCATTACCTTTCGGTGGCACAGCTCATGCACCACCACACTGTCCAGTACCTCGGGCGGAGTAAGCATCAAAAGGCAATTGAAGCTGAGATTGCCCTTGCTGCTGCAGCTTCCCCAGCGGGTCTTCTGGCAGCGGATCGTGATCTTTCCGTAGGAAACGCCGACCCGCTGTGCATAATACGCGGCGCGCTGCGGGATCACTTCCTTCGCCTGTTTCGTAAGTGTGCGGATCTCTTCTTCGCTCAGGATCCCCTGCTGCTGCGCTTTTTCCTGTGCGGTTTCTGTTTTCGCCAGATGGCGTTCGATCCATTTAATGTGGGATCTGACGAAGCTTTCGATCTCCCAGATAGGACAGCGCAGCGGCGCCCGCACGATCACTTCTCCCCCGCGGATCTCCACGCCCAGTGTGCGGCGCCGGCTCCGTATGATCTTGTAAGTAATGGAATGGTTCATGGATTTCTAAATATATGTGCGATATTTTCGCCTTGTTTTAGAAAAATACATTATTTCTAAAAAAGCACCCTCTAAAACAGGTGGTTTTTTAGAAATGAAAGATAAATCTCTTGTTTTTCATGAATTTTCTAAAAATGGGCCCCAAAAAAGCCTTGTTTTTTAGAAAACAGAAATTTTTCTAAAAAACACCCCTTTTTTCCGGGGTATTTTTAGAAAAGGGCCAAAAACCCGCAGCGATTTTCAGAAACAGCGATCTGCAGCATACACCCACGCAAAAAAGCAGTGCACGCCTATGCAACGCCGCCGGATCAGTACGACCAGCGGTACTGGGGATATTTCTCAAACCATTTTTCGGCGCACTCATCGTAGGAAGCGTACGCCGGGTCGCCCCGGTGGTCCTCCAGATCGTAGTATTTGATCAGATCCTCCGCGACGGCTCTGGTGAACTTGACGCTGCCGCTGACATTCAGATGCTGCCAGTCGGCACAGTCGGTATGATAGTTGATGCCGGTGCTGTACTGCGGCAGGTTGTAGTTGATGCCGGTGATGCCGTATTTTTCCGCGATCTCAAAGGCCGCGCAGTAATACAGATGGTCGTGTTTGTAATCCGCATTGGGATAACCGATCAGCATGACCGTAAGGTCGTTGTCCACGCACAGCTGCAGGATCTTTTCGAAATACTCCGACTCATGCTCATTCACATATTTGGGCGTGGCAAAGGAGAAATTGATGGAGGGCGGATCGTGGTCCGCGTGCTCGTCTTTTTCGATATAGCCTTTCCAGCTGGGGCCCCGGCCGCCGTTGTCCGGTGGGATGACATAGTCCGACGGCTTGGTCTTATAGTAATTGGTATGGACCTGGGAAAATGCCAGCGCATAGCCCAGGAATTCCTCAGGCTCCACGCATTCGTAAATACACCTGAGCCGGCTGACGGGATTAAGAAGGCCAAAGGAGCACAGCACCGTTCTGGTCCTGTCCACCTTGTCTTCCAGATAGGAGATTGCCTTCAGATCCAGCAGCAGCACTTTGGGTTTCAGGGTGCGGATCGCCTCCTTGAGATAATAGTAGGTGCTCCAGAAAGGCTGCTCCGCAGTCGCCAGATCGTAGGCGGCGATGCCGTACTCGTTCCACAGGACATTGGTGTTCAGATCCGTGTAGCACAGACTGGTGCCCACCGCCAGCACGTCGATGGTGCTCTTGTCCGTTCCGTAATAGTTGAACAGGCTGCAGATCCCATAAGGGTATTTGGGCGTGAACACGTAAATGAAATACGTCAGCGCCATCAGCGAAATGCAGACAAAGATCGCGAGGCGCATGAAAAACCAGCCGCGCCTGCGCGGTTTTCTGCCTTTGGCCGATGGCGTGCCCGCCGGAGTATCCTGCACCGAAGCTTCGGCTGCCGGCGCCTCCTCACTATTCAATTGTTCCCGGTCGAGGTTCTTGTCTTCCATATCATTTATCGGGCCGCGTAAAAAGCATGCAGACCCGGGTTCCTTATCATTTTAAAAATGCGTATATAAGAATGCGGACGGATCATAGCCCGCACCATAACATCCGTAGGTCAGGATCGCCACGATCAAAAGGAGCAGGAGGGGCCAGCGGATGAAGAAGGGGCCTCTTGCCAGCTTCGCATTCAGATCCGGTTTCTTTTCGCAGATGATATCCACCACCAGCATGACCAGAAATGCGCCGCCGGCGATATACCAGCCAAGCGCCACCATGGGGGTGGTAAACTGCGCCCAAGCGTTTTCAAAACTCCAGTTTTTGAAGGTATTTCCAAGAAGGGCAAATGCGGTCCCGGGCCCCGCGGTAAAGGCAAAGTACTGGGGGATCAGGATCAGGATCCAGGTGCGGACCAGGGTAAAGATCTTCCAGGGGATGCTCTTTTCCTTCACGTGAAGCTTCTTTTTCAGTTTCTTGAAGGCGGGCTCCAGCAAGATCTCGATGCCCATGACCAGGCCGAAATACAAGCCGAAGATCACGGCGTTGCCGTTAGCGGTATGCCAGATGCCGATCAGGAAGAAGATCACAATGGTGGACACCGTCGCGGGAAGGCCGCGGCCTGCCTTCTTTCCGAAGAGCTTTCTTCCAAGCTTGCTCAAAAACAGTCCGAACCCGCTGGTGGTAATGGGATAGAACAGGTAGCTTCTGAACCACACGCCCAGGGAAATGTGCCACCTGCGCCAGTACTCCGCCACACTGAAGGAAAAGAACGGCCGGCGGAAGTTTTCCACCATGTCGATGCCCAGCATTTTCGCGGCGCCCCGGATCACATCCATGCCGCCGGAAAAATCCGCATACAGCCGGATCGCGTAAATGATCACGGTCAGCAGGATGAACCAGCCCCGGCTTTCCGTGCTGATGGCGTCGGTGACTGCTGCCAGCCGGTCTGCCAGGACCATTTTCTTAAAATAGCCCCACAGCGCCAGCTGCGCGCCCATGACAAAATTGTCCGGCTCGAAGCGGTTCCCCTTTTCCAGCTGAGGCATCAGCTGCGGATAGGGGGAAATGGGGCCCTGGGTCATCTGGGGGAAGAAGGAGGCGAACAAAAGGTATTTGAAAGGATTTCGCTCCGCCGGGTATTTGCCCCGGTAAATGTCCACGCAGTAGCCCGCCATCTGGAAGGTAAAATACGAAAGCCCAAGCGGCAGGATCAAAGAAAGCTCCGGCATGGAAGTGATCCAGTCCCTGAGGCAATCGTAGTATTTCGTCACCGCCATGGCCGCAAAGGGCAGGATCAGCGTCACTGCCAGTACGATCTTGCGGAGCTTTTTCACTTTGTGGCTGGAGGAAAACCAGCCTTTCTCCGGAAGGACCGGCAGTTCCTGGTCCGGGAAAGCCCAGACCTCCTGCAGTGTTTCCGGATCCTTTTGGGCAGACGGATCCTGCTGTGCCTTCTCTTTCGCTGCCAGGAGGATGTCCTCTTTTTCGGCAATCTCCTTTTCCCTGCCCAGAAGTTTATGCTGGAGCAATGACAACAGGAAGGTTTCCGCCGCCACCAGTACCAGCCAGATACAGCCCTGCCATCCCGCCAGGGCATAAAAAACAGCGCTGGCTGCAAGAAGTACCCACCAGCGCACCTTCAGCGGGACAATATAATAAACGATAACGGTCGCTAACGTGAGACCGATAAACTCAATTGACAGAATGCTCATGATTCCAATCCTGCCTGATCCTTACCCTGTCCATCTTGCCGTTGCCGGTCTCCGGCAGGCTGTCCTTGTGAACGTAAATATCCGGTAGCATGTATTTGGGCAGCTTCTTTTTCAAAATGCGGTTGATGCTCTTTTCGTCGATGTCGCCGGTGTAAAATCCAATGATATCTTCCGAGCCGCTGTCAAACAGACAGCACCCTTTGTGGACCTCCGGGATGCTGCACAGGGCGGTCTCGATCTCTCCCAGCTCAATGCGGTAGCCATGGCGTTTGATCTGGGAATCCTTGCGTCCCAGGAACATCAGCTCGCCCCGGTCATTGTATTCTCCCAGGTCGCCGGTCCTGTAAATGATCTCCCGGATCTGGGGCCTTAAGGGATTCTGGACAAATACTTCCGCCGTCTTTTCCGGCGCATTGTAATAGCCCGGCGACAGGCAGGTTCCGCCGACGCAGATCTCCCCGTCGATAAGCCCCACCCAGGAATTGCTGCAGGCAAAACCGATGGGCAGGGAGTCGGTGTCCTCAAACTCCCGGTCGATGATATAGTAGGCGCAGACATCCGTGATCTCCGTAGGGCCGTACATATTGACGTAATGAGCCTTCGGTAGATGCCGCTTCCATTCATTCAAGGTGCTGCAGTGCATCACTTCCCCGCAGAAGAAAATGTTGCGAAGATCCGGTACCGCATTTTCCAGCGCGCCGCTGGAGGAGAGATTGGCCAGGGCGGACGGCACCCAGAACACCGTGTTGACGCTGTGCTCTATCATATAGCTCACCAGCTTTCCCGGGAAAGAAAACAGCTGCGGCGGGATGAAATCCACGCAGGCGCCGATCCGGATGGAGGTATAGATATCCAGCACGGAGTTGTCGAAATAAAGTGGCGCCTGATTGCCGAAGATGCAGTCCTCGTCCACCGGAAGGGTGCTGCTCGTCCAGTCGATAAAATCCACCACGCTGCGGTGGGTGATGGCGACTCCCTTGGGAAGGCCCGTGGATCCGCTGGTGAAAAGGACATACAAAAGGTCATTGTCCAGATGGACGCCGCGGAGTTTCTGAAGGAGCGCTTCGTCGCATTCGGCCGGGATCTCCTCCGCCACAAACACAGGGCCGTCGGAAAGCTCTGCTGCCTTTTCTTTATATTTGCCGCTGCACAGGATGCAGGCGGGCTGCAGCACCGATACGATCAGCTGCATCCGCTCCATGGGCATGGCAGGATCGATGGGCGTGTAAAAGCACCCTGCCTGCACGATCCCCATCATGGCGCACAGACATGCGGGGCCTTTTTCCATAAAAACAAGAACGCCCTGCTGCCTGCTGATCTGCTGCGCGAGAAAAGTCCCGATCTCTTTCGATCTGGCGCAGAGCCGGGCATAGGTTACTTCACTGTCCTGATTTCGGAACGCCGGGGCGTCGGGCTTTCTTGCAGCCGTTGCCTCCAGCCATTCAAGTACGTTTCTGGTCATTTCTTTTTCTGATAACGCTTCACTGTCTCCAGTATCGCTTCTACACTGTTAAAGTTTTCCGGTTCGATCTCGGATGCTTCGATCCTGACGCCGTATTCCTCATCCAGCGCCGTAATGATCGACGTGATGTCAAAGGAATCGATCAGGCCGTCGTCTACCAGCGCCTTCTCATTTGCAAAATCCACGTCCTCATTGATGTCCGTGAGGATCTCGATCAGTTTTTTGATTTCTTCGTTCATTTCTGGTCCTTTCGTTACTATGTGCTGCGCAGGTTCTATTGCGCCCGTGGCTGCCTGCGGCGCCCCGGCCGGCGATATCTTGCCCGCCTCTTCCCTTACGGCCGCTCAAGATGCATGGCGCAGATGGCTTTGCCCTCCTGCGACCAGCGAGTTTCGTATTCTGTCATGATATTGTCTTTCATGAGTTCCGGATCGTTGTGAAGATCTTCCGTCACGGCAAGGATCTTCCAGCCGGCGGCATTGGCTTCTTCCCTGGAAAATGCGAAAAGCTCCGTATTGTCCGTCTTGAATTCGATTTTTCCCTGCTCCTTCAGGATCCCTTTGTAACGCTCCAGAAAAGCGCGGGACGTCAGCCGCCTGGAGGCGTGGGCCTCCTTGGGCCAGGGGTCGGAGAAATTCAGGTAGATCCGGTCCACTTCTCCCGGAGCAAAGACATCGTTGATATTCTCTGCCTCCATCCGGATCAGCCGGACATTGGGCAGCTCTTCCTGGTCCTGTTTCTGGACCGCCCGCAGAAGGACGCTGGAGTATTTTTCGATCCCCACGTAATTGATTTCCGGATGGCGGCGGGCCAGTTCCATCAGGAAGGCGCCTTTGCCCATGCCGATCTCGATCCTTACGGGATGGTCATTTTCAAATACTTCCGCCCATCTGCCCTTCACAGACCAGCTGTACCGGTCTTCAAAGGACGTGCGGCCGCCTCGTTCTTCGGCGATGGTGTACCGGCTGGCGGCGATGATCTCCCGGCACCCCTTGATATTTCTAAGCCTCATAATCCCAATACCTGATTGATATCCGCCGCGTGGATCAGCCTTGCCACGCTGTCCGGGTCCTTGGCCGGACTGCAGACTGCCGCCCGGTATCCCGCATCGAATTTCCAGTCCGTGCCCCGGATCTCGCCGGGTTCGAAGACATGCACATAGCGATGCTCCAGGTAGGACAGGTTCTGCTCCAGCGTATTGTCCTTTCCGGGATCTTGTTCCTTGCCCGCCGATGCGCCTTGCGAGCCGGTAAGCTGCGCGGCGATGCTGTGATGGCCCTTCAGATCAGTAAACTCCTGGTCCCGGATCTTCAGCCGGTCCTCGCTGACCAGAAAATCCCGGGGCCGCACGATCAGTCCGATCCCCAGATTTTTCAGGTAGCTTTCCTTGGCCACCCAGCACTCGTAGAAGTATTTCTTTTTTTCGTTGGCATTGGAAATATACAGCAGAAGCTGCGCTTCTTCGGGATGCAGGATCCGCTCTGCAGCGGGGATCTCCTTCACCCGGACGTATTCGATATCCACGCCCACCGGCGCGTCGGAAACGGCGCAGACGGCGTAATCGCCGGCGTGGGAAAGACTGAACTGCCAGGGACTGCCCTGGATGGCAGGTTTGCTGCGTTCATCCTGCACGATCGGAAGCGGGAGCTGTGTCTCGCCCAGCTGCTTCAGCGCATAGATCAGCAGAAGTTCCGCGCAGGCAGAACGGGCTTTGTCCTCGTCCCTTTTGAGCTTGTCGATCTTTTCTTTCCGGTCGCTGCTCAGCATGTCCCGTGTATATGGTATTTCACTTAATTCGTTTCGATTGATCAGATAAGTCCGGATCATTTACTGCTCCTTCCGGTGGTTCCTGATGTGCTGCGGCGATGGCTTTGGCTTCCCTGCGGCCGGGTGCTTTCGCTCCGGCGGCTGCCGGTCCTTAGGCTTGCTGCGCGGTTGCTGCTCCGGTCTGCACTGCCCTGCGAACGGGCGCCGGCGCTTCTTTGTGTGCGCATTCCGCCGCTGCTGCCCGATGAGCTGCTGCCGGACGGTCGGCTGCCGGAAGCAGTGCTCCTCTGGACCCTGACAGGCCCTACGGTCTGGTCTTTCCTGGAATACGGAACACCGAGATTGGCCAGGCCATGGATGGACTCCTTGTCCTTGTTGCCGCTCTTGATATACTGCTCTCTCAGATCGACGCTGTCGCTGCGGCTGTAATACCGTGTCTGTTTTCGGCCGCTCTTCCTGTGTGCCCAGGCGGAAAGCCGGCCTTCATTGGCCGCGGATTTCTTGGCCAGATGCACCAGCAATATCACCAGAATCACCACTACCACGATCACCAGGATGATCAGCCAGATGTTGATATACACCACGTTGATAAAGGACGCTGCCGGCGGATGCAGGTTCGGGTCAATGAAGACATTGCATTTCCCCAAATAATGCCCGCCGTAGTAGTAATCGATCCAGGCATAGAGCTGTCTCGGGTCTCCCTGTTCGATCCCGGCTGCCAGCTTGGCTTCGGCATACTCCTTTTCATCCAGATAATAAGCATAGTTGATCTTGGACGTCAGCTCGTAAAACGGGACATTGTTCAGCATCAGGATCTGGTTGGAAGAATCCAGCTGTACTCTGGCCGTCTCATCCGCATAGGAAAAACGCCGTTCCTCCTCGGAGGCGTTGATGATCTTGAAATTGTTCCACCCGAACTGCAGCAGTTCTTCCGTTTCCGTAAAAATGCCGTAGTAGGAGCCGTCCAGGATCACGCACAGCAGCGTGATGCCGTCCTTTTCCGCATATGTCACCAGGCATCTGCCGGATTCATACAGATACCCGGTCTTGCCGCCGATGACATGGCTGTCGTAATCGGGATTGCCCGGGGTGATCATCTCATGGGTGTTGATCAGGACCCGGCTTTCCGGATTCATGTTGGTGGGCTCTATGATATAGTTCGGATGGGAAATGATATCCAGGAACGTCGAGTTCTGGAAGGCATACCGCGCAATGGTGGCCATATCCGCTGCCGTGGTGTAATGATTGGAATGGAACAGGCCGGAGGGATTCATAAAATGCGAGGACAACGCCCCGATCTCCGCCGCCTTTTCATTCATCATATCCACAAAGGCGCTGATGCTCCCTGCTACATGCAAAGCCAGCGCCATGGCGCAGTCATTGCCGGAAGGAAGCAAAAGGCCGTACATCACGTCCTTGAGCCGCATTTCCTCTCCCGGAACGGAATCGATAGTCACCGCGCCGTCCTCCAGGTTGCAGCATTCTTCCGTAAAAACGACGGTCTCGTCCAGGCTGCAGTTTTCCAGCACCACGATCGCAGTCAGGATCTTGGTGGTGGAGGCGGGGTACATTTTCGCTTCGGGGTTTTTCTCATAGATCACGGCCTGGGTGTTGGCTTCCATCAGCACAACACCCTCGCCCAGTGTTTCCGGCGCTTCCGGCCAGTTCTGCTCCCCGGCCGCGAAGACAGTGGAGACCGCCAGGATGGCAGTCAAAAAAAACGGGACTATCACGGCGCATAGCCCGGAAAAGATCTTTTTTCGTCTGTTTTGTTCTGTCCGTCTACACATCAAGTGCATGCTTCGTTCTGATATGCTCCTTGATCGCAGCAAAAGATGCATCGCTGATCACATGTTCCATGCGGCATGCATCATCCACTGCCGTTTCTTCATCCACACCCAGGTCGACCAGCATCTTGGTCAGGACGATGTGGCGCTCATAGATCCTGGCAGCCAGATCGTGTCCCTTTTCCGTAAGAGCGATATACCCGTCGCGGTCGATCAGGATATAGTCCTCCTGTTTCAGCTTGGAAACCGCCCTGCTGACAGAGGCCTTGGAAAACCCCATCTCCTGCGCGATGTCAATAGATCTTACCGTATTCTGCCGCTTCCCCAGGACCAGAATGGTCTCCAGGTACATTTCGCCTGATTCATGCATTGATCTTCTCCCGCCTTCCCGAAATGTGATTGATGTAACTAGTATTTTATCATAGGGAAGAGGATATTTACAGATGGAATTATGAAAGGTTCTGAGAACGAGTATTCGCGGCCGGATGGCAGTTTTATCATAACAGCTGATACGAAGAGAACGAAAAATGTGTTTTCGTAGCAACCACTGATACGAAGAAAACCAAAATGCTTTTTTCGTAGCACCTGTCTGATACGAAGAGCTCAAAATGTCCTTTTTCGTATCATTTATTGATACGAAGAAATCAGAAATGTCTTTTTTCGTATCACTTTCCAGATACGAAAATTAAAGAAAATCTCTCTTCGTAGCATTGGCTGATACGAAATCTCAAAAAAATCTCTCTTCGTAGCAGCCACGGATACGAAATCGAGCAAATGCCTTCTCTTCGTAGCAGCGCGAACGATTCAGCCTAAAAATGACAATCTTTTCCTAAGACTAGGGCAGGGGATCACTCCCCTGCCCTAGTACAACATGGATATAGGGTAGTATTATTTCTGGTTCAATGCCACGAACTCATCATAGGTCAGAGCTGCGCCGTTCTCCAGCATTCCGTTGAACAGCATGTCTGCCGGGAAGGATGTGAAATCGCCTGCTTCCACCAGCGGCATGAATTCGTTTTCTACGATATCGCTGGTCATCTGATCGTTGACTTCATCTTCTGCCAGGAGCCATTCATGGATGTAGTCGACATAAGCTGCATACAGATCATCAGCCGGAGCTGCTGCCGGGGCTTCTGCTGCCGGAGCCTCTGCTGCCGGTGCTTCTGCCGGAGGAGCTGCGGGAGCTTCACCTGCCGGGGCCTCGCCTTCCGGTGAAACTGCCGCGGGAGCTGCGGGAGCTTCGCCTGCCGGGGACACGCCATCCGGAGCCGGAGCGCCTTCAGAACCGCCCTCTGCCGGAGCGCCTTCAGAACCGCCTTCTGCCGGTGCACCTTCGGAACCGCCTTCGCCTTCCGGTGATTCGCCGCCGCCGGACTCGCCGCCTGAGCTTGCAGGCTCATCCAGTTCCACGAAATCTTCGCTGATGGTGTAGCTGCCGTCTTCGCCGACTACCAGCCAGCCCTTCATACCAAACGCTACGTCAAGGATCGCAACGCCGGATACGGGCTCTTTGTAACCAACATAGTAATACAGGCTGTTGTCGATCATGATCTCGCTGTATTTGCCGGTTGCTTCCGTTCTGTAGTTTTCGCCGACGACCCATGCGGAAGTGTCAACCTTCGCGCCTTCGCCGCCTGCAGACATTTCGCCGACTTCGCCTGCCGGAACTTCGCCGGTGTAAGCTTCGCCGTTGATGTACAGGGTAGCTCCGTCTGCTACGGTCACAGTGCCGTTGTTAACAAGACCTGAGATGTAGCTGTCGGAGGTCACATTCCAGTTAGCGCCTTCAGCGACCTGGACCAGAACGTTGGAACCTGCCATTGCCTTGTTGATCACATGAGAGATGATGTAGTACTCATTCATCGTGAACTCTGTGATCTGGATGTAAGCTGCCTGTGCTTCGTCTTCCACGATGTTGCCTTCGGCATCCATCAGGACATATTTTACGGTACAAGCGTCGCCGCCGTTCGGGGCAATGCCTTCGCCGTATCTTTCAGCCAGGGTGTTGAGGAATGCTACTGCATTCTCATTGTACGGAAGACCGTGAACGGCGGAGGTGGAGGAGATGGCGCCGTCCAGAGTGACATTGGCGTCAATGTTGACCATAAGGCCACCTGCTGCTGTGCCTGCGCCTGTTCCAACGCCGTTGAATACATCGCCTGTGTAGGTGACTGCATTTCCGTCTGCATCGGTGGTCAGTTTCAGAGTGGTGTTGTAAGCGCCGCCTGTTGCCGGAGCGACAAAACCTGCTTCGTTAGGATCTGAGAATCCGGAGGAGAAGGTAGGCATTCCCCATGCTTCGCCGGTCCATCTTGCAAGACCCTGCTCGCCGGAGGTGTCGCCGCCTGCGCCGGAGGTGCCGTATCCGTCATCATCATCCATCATCTGGAAAATGATGCCGCTCTTCGGGTTCAGTTCTGCGCCGGACACGGTATAGGTGGAGCTCTGTCCGCCTCTTACCAGGATGACTGCTTCTTCTGTGTTCCAGATGGAGCCTGCATCAAGGATGGTGTCAGCTGCGCCCTGGTGATCCATCACACCGAATACGGAGGTAACCACGGTGGGCTGTCCTTCGCCTTCGTAGGTGTAAAGCTCTTCGCCGGTCATGGCATTTTTCAGTACCAGGCCGTTGAAGGAAGGTCCGAAATAGGTCGGGCCTGCGCCTGTCAGAATTGTTACATAAGTGGTTCCGTCGATGGTGGCACCGTAGAAGTTCTCGATGGAAGAACCGATGTTGTAGGTACCGTATGCAGAACCGTAGTTCTTTTCATAGCCGAACAGAGCTGCGCCGCCGTTCATGGAGTCGGAGCTGTCATGGCCGGTGGGATCTGCGCCGTTGTATTCGGTAACTTTCAGGGTGGAGTTCAGGACGTTGACTGTCGGCTGTGTGCAGTCGTCAGTAGAGATAACAGCCCAGCCGCCGGATTCCATGGTGGAATCGATCAGGTTGTAGGAGCTGTATTTGCCCAGAACGTTGGCTGCACGAACGCCTCCGTAGATACCCAGGATCCACGGCGGGGAGATCATGTAAGCCTGCGCTGCTGTGGAAGCATATCCTTCATATGCTTCGGTCAGCGGGTTAGAGCCCTTGGTCAGGATGTTGGAGTTGATCACGAATGCATTGGCAAATGCGTCAACGACCACAGCGTCACGGCCAAAGCCGTCGGTGGTGATGTTTGCATTTTCCAGAGTCATCGTGGTGTTGGTGCCTTCTGCACCGGTTGCTACAAATACAACGCCGGCGCCGGTGAAGTCGTTGGCGTTCTTGCCGTCGGATTCATCGGAGAAGACAAAGGTGGAATCCTTTACAACTGCTGCCGTATCGGCCTCGCCGCCGTTCACATACAGGTAAGTTGTATTGGTCGCACCAAGATCGTTGAGCGCGTCGCCAAGTTCAGATGTTACATTGACATCCGAAATGGTAACAACGCCGTCTACTACTTCTGCCTGGTCAGCCAGAGCGCCGGTCACTTCTTCGCCTGCTGCGTTAACGCCAACATATAAATTGGAAGTTACGCCTTTGGTTGCCCATGCAGGGATCAGTGCGCCGACCACTGTCGGATCGCCATCGATGCCGAGTGTGGCGTCAGCTGCAAATACGCCGCCTGCCATAAACACGGTCATGATGAACGCCAGAAGAAGAACAAAAATCGATCTGCTGATTTTTTTCATAGTTCCCTCCTATATAATGTGAAATGTTCTGTGCTCCCGCACAGTTTTGGTATGGTAAATTATACCCCGTGAAAAGAGACAGGTTCAATATTGCAGATATTGTGTTTCTTTAACATTTCCGGAGCGTTTTGCGACAATCTGGCAGATGCCGATTTCCTGTTTTTGGAAAAGTTGCACAATTTTTTGCTTTACCTTAATTGAAACTTAATAAAAAGTGCCGGGGCAGGAGGGGAATGAGTGCAAAGGATACGCGGAGTGGCTGTGAACACTGGGGGTGCAGCAGATTTCCGGGTATGTACGATTTTAGGATACTCCCCTGCAACGAATTAACGGGTATGTACGATTCCAAGACTTAAAATGTGCGAAAAATACTTCATACCCGAAAATACGCTGCATGCTACCTTCAAAAATCATTCATACCCGAATAATCGTTGCAGGGCATATGCCACAAATCATTCATACCCGGAAAAACACAGCACGAAACATCTCCTTACTGATGGATCACACTGTTCTGAGATATCGGATCAGTTCTTCTCGCTTTTCTCTGCTTTCAGCCAGCCGTCTGATATCTGTACGTCGCCCGAGCAGCTTTCGCAGGGCGGTGAACGTTTTTTCGATCTCCTGCAAACTGCTTACCATCCTGGATGTTATGGGAAATACTTTGTAACCATCAATCGCCAGAGCGGTTGCCTTTCTTTTATCCCAGTCATGCTGGCTAACCGTCAGATGTGTTTCGTTGCTGTCATATTCGACTGCGACCATTTCCCTTTCCCATGCCATATCGCAGGTAACGCTTTTTCTTCCGGCAACCGCTGCCGCTTTTTCTGATAAAAAGATCTCCATGTTCAGTTTCTGCCCATCGATGGAAAATCCTCCGTAAGAAAACGGAAGGATCTGCAGCATGGCAAGCCTTGTTTCCATGGGGGAATTCGAACAGTTTCGGACAAATTTCAATGAATGCCGGGCATTTTTTATCCCGTAAATTCCCTCTGCACGGTCCAGGAATCCGCTCAATGAGGAAATATCCGTGATCTGTATTCTGCTTCTCTGCCCGTGTTCAGCGGTTTTATCCAATCGGTACATTGCACACAGATCATAGCCGAACTTGATCGTTTCATAAAAAGACAGCCCCGCAGCAGCCTGCAGAAAACACAATTCAGGACAAGCCAGAAGAATCCGGCAGACAGCATCCCGGTCGATAACAAATGGCTCCAATTCCAAAAAAGCATCGGATGGGTACCGCTCCGCCCTGGTTATGCAGGAATACAGTCGATTGCTCCGCCTGGCATTGGAATCGGGCGCAAGCAGTTTCAATGGCGCTGACAGGTTATATTTCGATAATAATTCCTGAATGATCTCTTTGTTCAAAAACAATTCATACTGTTTGGGAAGATCGGCCGGCTGCAGCAGCGTGTTTCTGAAATTGCGCATATCAAAATTGAGCCAGAAGGTTCCGGCGGAAGGGTAAACAACAGGAATCAGCATAAATCCCTCCTGATAAAATAATGATTATGAACTTGCTTTGTGAAACAATTCCGGTAAGAATTCCGGATCTTTCAGATGGTTGTGTTCCAATTGTCGTGTAATACACGAAAAATGTCAAGCATTCTATTGTGGAGGATCTGTACTTTATAAGATACATGAACTCTGCTTACCCTTGCGTTCTGCAGCATATTTTCAGGTATGTATGATTTCTGGATCCCCCCTTGCAACAGTTTAACGGGTATGTACGATTATAGACGCTTTTCTGCAACAAAAATACGGGTATGAACGATTATCGTACCAATCATTGGCAAATAATCATACATACCCGTTAAATCGTTGCAACACATATCAAGGAAATTATGCACACCCGAAAAAACGATGCAATCGCATTGGCGATACGCAGGCTAATGCGGTTCCGGCGAAGCGTTTCCCAGCCAATCCCTCAGCAAAGCCCTCAACAGATCCTCCAACAGCCTCCTGGATCAACCGCCCAGATACGCTTTCCGGATCTCGGGCGAGCTGGCCAGCTCGGCGCCGGTGCCGGATGCCGTGATGGCTCCGGTCTCCAGGACGTAGGCCCGGTCCGCGATCTTCAGGGCTTTCTCCGCGTTCTGCTCTACCAGCAAAATGGTGATGCCCTTGCTGTTCATGTCCTTGATGATGTCGAAGACCTGGGAAACCAGCAGCGGGGACAGACCCATGGAAGGTTCGTCCATCATCAGCAGGGTCGGATGCGCCATCAGCGCGCGGCTCATGGCCAGCATCTGCTGCTCGCCGCCGGACAGGGTGCCGGCGATCTGGGTGCGGCGCTCGCCCAGGATGGGGAACTGGTCAAATACATTCTCTATGTCGTCTTTGATCTTTTTCTGATCCTTCTGAAGATAAGCACCCAGCATCAGATTATCGTACACGCTCAGCTCCTGGAAAATGCGTCTGCCCTCCGGGACCTGGCTGATGCCGGATGCAACGATCTTGTGGGACGGCATCTTAGTGATGTCTTTTTCATTGTAGATGATCGAGCCGGCTTTGGGCTGGATCAGACCGATGACCGTCTGCATGGTCGTCGTTTTGCCGGCGCCGTTGGCGCCGATCAGCGTTACGATCTCTCCCTGGCTGACCTCAAAGGAAATCCCCTTGAGCGCCTGGATCACGCCGTAAAATACCTGAAGATCCTTTACTTCCAATAATGCCATAACTCAACCTCCGATATATGCCTTGATCACTTCCGGATCGTTCAGGCAGGTTTCCGTATCGCCCTGGATCAGCACGGTTCCGAAGTTCAGCACCGTCAGCTCCTCGCAGATCGTGGAAACGAATTTCATGTCATGCTCGATCAGAAGGACCGTCAGATCGAATTCATCCCGGATCTTTTTCACGATGCGCACCAGGTCTGCCGTTTCCTGCGGGTTCATGCCGGCTGCCGGCTCATCCAGCAGAAGGAGCTTCGGGTTGGTCGCCAGCGCACGGGCGATCTCCAGCTTACGCTGCTGGCCGTAAGGCAGGTTGCAGGCCAGGTTGTTGCGCTCCTCATCCAAACCAAAGACCTTGAGGATGTCGCGGGCATGCTGGCGCATTGCCTTTTCCACCTTAAAATGCTTCGGCAGGCGGAACATGCTGGTAAGGAATCCGCACTTGTACTGCGGCTGATTGTGAAGGCCGACCATAACGTTCCGGATCACGCTCATGTTGCTGAACAGACGGATGTTCTGGAACGTACGGGCAATGCCTTTGTGGTTGATCTGCTCCTGGGTCTTGCCCTTCAGCTCTTCTCCATCCAGGAAGAAGGTTCCGGTGGTGGGAAGATAAACGCCGGTCAGCATATTGAAGATCGTGGTCTTGCCGGCGCCGTTGGGGCCGACCATGCCGTAGATCTGGCCTTTGCGGATCTTGATGTTGGCATGCTGAACCGCTTTCAGTCCGCCGAAGGAGATGCCGAGATCCTGGGTTTCCAGTAAATATTCAGCCATCACTTCTCCTCCTTTCCGTCCGCAGGCTTTTCCGGTTTCACATAAAACTCATCCCGGTTCTTCACCACCACGTCAGGCGGTACCGGGGAATCCGCATAGGTCGTACGAGTGTCCACGCTTAAAGGATCGTCCATATGGATCTTGGTGGGGATACGGTCCCACTGCGCCGCATCGTTTTTGATCTTGCCTGCGTCCTCAGGGCTCTTTCGCTTCCAGTTCCGCGGGTTGATGGACTCACGGAAGCCTTTCATTGCCGGGGCGTTGGAGAAGATGACGATCACGATCAGGATCAGGGCGTAGACAATGCTCTTTACCGGAGCAAGGGCGCCGGAGAGCTGGCTCTGCAGCGTGATGTTCAGCCAGGTGATGACGGCGGCCGCGATCAGGGAACCGTTGATGGAGCCCATACCGCCCAGCACGACCATGACCAGGATCTCGATGGAATAGTTGTAGGAGAAGGTTTCCTGGCGGATCGTTCCGATGGTGGCGCCGTACAGAACGCCTGCCATGCCGGCAAAGAACGCCGCGATCATGAAGATCAGTAATTTGTAATACGTCACATTAATGCCCATGGCCTTGGCCGCGATCTCATTGTCACGGATGGCGACCACCGCGCGGCCGTGCTTGCTGTTGATCAGGTTCTGGCAACAGAACACCACGAAAAGGAGCGTCACAAAGGCAATGATGAACAACGTATTGCCGTCATAGAGCTTAGTGCTCATGCCCATGGCGCCGCCGAAGAAGGGCAGGTTCTTGAAGATACAGCGGACGATCTCGCCGAAGGCCAGCGTGGCAATGGCCAGATAGTCGCCCTTAAGCCTAAGAGCCGGAAGGCCGATGATAAAGCCGAAGATCGCTGCCACAATGCCGGCCACCAGCATGGAGATCACGATCACCAGAAGTTCCGGCATGCCGCCCGCGCCGCGAAGCACATTGGCGGTATAGCAGCCCAGGTAAGCGCCAACGCACATGAAGCCTGCATGTCCCAGGGAGAGCTCCCCGAGGAATCCGACCACCAGGTTCAAAGAGACCGCCAGCATACAGCTGAAGGCGATCCTGGGAAGGGTGGATTTGTCTGAGAATCCCAGGCCCTTGGTCAGGTTGATCACGATCAAAATGATCAGGAACGCGAGGATCACTGCGTAGCTTATATAGTTTTTCCATTTTCCGTTCTGGAAACGGGATTTTTTCGTCATTGTCTCTGCCATGATCACACCTTTATCCTTCTCTTCTTTCCTAAGAGGCCGATAGGTCTGACTAATAGGATGATGATCAACAGTGCAAACTCGATCGCTGTGGTGTAGCTGGCAACGGCGGAAATACTGTTGCAGACCACCTCAACGACGCCTAAAAGGACACCGCCCAGCATAGCGCCGGGGATGGATCCGATGCCGCCGATGACCGCTGCGGCAAACGCCTTGATACCGGGCATTGCTCCCAGGGTGGGGCTGACGGATGTGATAGGCAGATAGAACATGGAGGCAAATGTGGCAAGGCCGGAGCCGATGGCAAATGTGATGGACACAATGGCGTTGACATTGACGCCCATCATCTGCGCGGCGCCCTTATCCTCGGACACTGCCAGCATGGCCCGTCCTGTACGGGTCTTTTTGATAAACATGACCAGGCACACCATGATGATCGCGCCGACCACAACGGTGATAATGGCACTCCATTTGATCACGTAGCTTCCCAGGTTCACCGTTCCCAGCCTGTCCAGGATGGAGATGGTCCTCTGGTCTGCTCCCCAGATCAGCTGCGCGATACCCTGCAGCAGGTAGCTGACGCCGATGGCCGTGATCAGGGCCGCCAGGGGCGAGGCGCCTCGCAAGGGCTTGTAAGCCACCTTCTCGATCACGATCCCCAGGCAGGTACAGACCGCCATGGCCACCACGAACGAGATCAGGGAACTGAGCCAGATCGGCATGGAGCCGATGTTCCATGTGAACATGCACATGGTGTAAATGATATAAGCGCCCACCATGATCACATCGCCGTGGGCAAAGTTGAGCATCTTGGCGATACCGTAGACCATGGTATAGCCAAGGGCGATCAATGCGTATATGGCACCCAGGCTAAGCCCGTTAATCGCTACTGCCATATGATTCTCCCTTCCAACATACGATTTTCAAACGCAACGGCGCCGGTAAACCCAGCGCCTAAGTCGTTCCATCAGACGCCCGCCAACGGCGGGTAAACGAAAAACAATGCCGGGGCAGTTATATCTGCCCCAGCATCAGTAAAGTTAAAATACAATTAGTTCAGGACTACGATAACAGGAACCTTGGTGCAGGCACCGGTTGCATCCCATGTCATGGTACCGGTCACGCCTTCCACTACGAAACCTTCTGCTGTGATCTGTGCCACCAGGATGTCTGTCAGAGAAGCAAAGTCGATGGAAGCGTCTTCCATGCCTGCTGCCTCAAGGCAAGCCTTGATGGTATAGATGCAGTCATAGCCGTCAGCTGCGAACTGATCCGGAGCTGTGCCGTATTTTTCTGTGTAAGCTGCTACGAAATTAGCAGTCAGTTCGGTCTCGGATTCTACGTCGAACGGAGTGATGTACTCGATCGGGTTGGTAACGGTGTCGTCCAGAAGAGGAGCCAGTCCGTCAAATCCGTCACAGCCGAACAGCAGGATATCGCCGTGGCCTGAGCTGGAGCATTCCTTGGCAACCAGGCTGGCTTCTGTGTAATAGAACGGGCAGAAGATAACCTGGCAGTCCTTCAGGGCTTCTACCTGGGCTGCGAAGCTCTTCTTGTTGTCAGCGTCAAATGTGAAGGTGCTGAATTCCACGCCGAGTTCTTTCATCTTCTCGTCAAATGCAGCATAGATACCAGAGGAGTATGTATCGGAGGTATCATAGATGCAGCCGATCTTCTCGAATCTGGAGGTCAGCTCTTCTGCTGCCAGAGTACCCTGGTCAGGATCGCCGAAGCAGACACGGAAAGCGGTATCGCCGGTAGCGATAACAGATGCTGCGGAAGCGGACGGAGTAATGAAGAATACATGATACTGCGCTGCCTGCTGGCCGAAAGCTTCACAGGAACCGGAGGTAACGGAACCTAAAGATGCCTGCATGCCCCAGTCCATCAGCTGGCCGAATCCGGTGGTAGCGTCAGCGGCTGCCGCCTTGTCATCGATCATGTTGAACTCCAGCTCAAATCCGTTCACGCCGCCTGCTGCGTTGATCTCTTCAACAGCGAGCATAGCGCCCTGGTTTACAGAGATACCATAGGAGGAAGCATCGCCTGTCAGAGGGCCGGTAGCGCCGATCTTCAGGGTGCCTTCTGCAAAGGCAGAACCTGCGAACAGGCAGGAAATAAGCATGGTTGCAATAACTGCTGCAAAAATTCTTGTCTTTTTCATGTGTTTTCCCTTTCTTTATCTAATGATAAGATTTGTCCTTTTCTGCGGATCGCAAGGGCTCTATATGGGGCTTCCCCGCAATCCGGGAAGAAAAGCGGTCCCGGCGTTCTGCCGGATCCGCAGGGGATCCGCTGCCGAAATCGATTACGCAATATTATAGTAAAAACACATGTATTTTTCAACAAAAAACTTTATCACTTTAAAGGGATTTACCGTCAGTCCCTGATCACGTGCTGCAGCATCTCCTTCAGCTTCGCAACGTCGACGGGCTTGGCGATGTGCCCCTGCATGCCGGCATCCGTGGCGGCCTGCACATCCTCCTGGAAGGCGTTGGCGGTCATGGCCACGATCGGGATGTCCGCCAGTGCTTTATTGTCCAGCTTCCGGATGGTTCTTGTGGCAGTGTAGCCGTCCATGACCGGCATCTGGATGTCCATCAGGACCGCACTGTAATACCCCGGTTCGGAAGCGGCCACCATATCCACGGCGATCTGGCCGTTCTGCGCGGTTTCCACCTGAAGACCCATCTGCATCAGGATCATGCAGGCGATCTCCATGTTGATCTCATTGTCTTCCACCAGCAGCACCCGCTTCTGGGAAAAATCGACCTCTTTGTCCGGGTCGTCTTCCGCCTGAGGCTTTGGAACCTCCGACTCCTGCGCCAGCCGGAACTTCAGCCGGAGGATCATCTGCGTGCCGCTGCCCGGCGCCGTCAGCACCTCAATGGTGCCTCCCATCATGTCGACAATGCTCTTGGTGATGGAAAGGCCCAGGCCGGTGCCCTCTGTGCCGCTGTCCGTTGACGTACGCTCCCGTTCAAAGGCGTTGAACATCTTTTCCACAAATTCATTGGACATGCCGATCCCGGTGTCCTGCACCCGGATCTCGTAGGAACCGTATCCGTTTTCACCGCCGCCTGTTTCCCACAGGGAGACGTTGATGATGCCATTGGCAGGCGTGAACTTGAAAGCGTTGCTGATCAGGTTCAGGAGCACCCGGGTCAGGTTGTTTCTGTCGCACCAGACATAGCGGTTCTGGACCTGCGAAACGTGAACGGAAAAGCTGAGGCCCTTCTGCTTCATCTGTTCGGAGAACAGATCCCTCACATTGTCAAATACCTCATACAGATCCATGGGGGATGGCTGCAGCTCCACCGCGCCGCTCTCGATGCGGCTCATTTCCAGGATATCGTTGATCAGCGACAGCAGATGCTTGCTGGAAAGATCGATCTTTCCCAGGTATTCCTGCATCTGCGGAGTCGTAGACTCTTTCATTGCAAGCTCTGTATAACCGATGATCGCGTTCATCGGCGTACGGATATCATGGGACATATTGAACAGGAACTGGCTTTTCGCAAGGCTTCTTTCCACTGCATGGATCCTCTCGCGCTCCGTTGCCTCGTGTTTTTTCCGGACAAGATTCTGCACGTACAGCATGATCATCAGGCCGATAAAGATGATGACAAGAAGGAGTGCTCCGCCCCAGATCAGCGTTTTTTTCATTTCCTCTGCCGTTTCTTTCGCCAGGAGGGATTTGATGAACCACATTGTGGAGGAGTAGATCACCAGGGTAAATAATACGATACCGGATACGGACATGCCGCTGTATTCCGTCATCGTACCATGGTTGACCGTTCTCCAGTAAAAGATAAATCCCAGAAGGCACCACAGCGCCAGAAGCAGAAACGCCTCACTGCCCATTGCGTCCATGGCCGTCAGACGCGGGATCAGCTGTACCAGAACAAATGCGGCGGAGATCACCGTTCCGATCAACCCTGTGGCCATCCTGGCTTTATTGCCTTCCGTCCTGGCCGTTTTCCAGGCGGCAGCAGAGGTATAGCCAAAGCCGACGATCGCGCCGAAGGAAGTCAGATCGACAAACCAGGACAATGTATTTCGCCCCAGGAAAGAGATCAGGATGGAGATCACCATAATGAACAGAATGGTGTAGGTTGTTTTGGAAAATTTCTCGGAAAGGATCCGGTCTTCCGCCATGGTGGAAAGCACCCTGGTGGTGGCGCGGTATCCGCCGATGATACCGGTCAGGATAGCCGCTACCGCAGTGATCGCCATGATGACCAGTCCCACCGGTCCCATGATCGCTCTGGCTGCGTAAAACGTGGGTACAGAAACGACGCCTTTCAGCTCGCCAAGTCCCGCAATATATTCCTGCCACGAAGAAAAGCCGTCCGGCACGGAGGCGACGCTCACAAGCGCCAGGGCCGCATAGGCAAAGGCCGCCGCAATGATGGACAGCACGATCAGCCGCCTGGACTTTGCGACCGGAAACCGGAAATGCGCCGTGTCGAAGGAAGTCACTTCAAACCCGACAAACGCCCAGGGAGCCAGAACGACGATACTGTAAATGGCATACCCTTTCCCGACCCCGCTGATCCCGAAATCAGCCAGTACGCCGTGAGAAAGAGCCTGGGGCAGGCATGCTGCGGCCGCAATGACCACGCCGACGAACAGAACCACCGCGAGGATCGTATAGATCCTTTGCAGAATGGCTTTTGTGATAATAAACAGGACGCCGACGCAGGCCAGCGCCAGTACGGATACCACGGTTTCCAGCACATAGATCTGATTGCCGGCAACCGTATAGTGCGCTGCGTCCTGCAGGACGTCATCAAACAGCGTCCGGATGATATAAAACAGCGCAGTGCCGTTCAGAAAGACGATCGTCAGATAGGAAAGACAGAGAAACCACGCGCTCAAAAACGCATGATCCCGGCCAAAGGCATCTTTGGTATACGTGTAAACGCCTCCCGTCATGGGGGAACGGCTCATCAGATAGGAAAAATTGAGCCCGATGACCAGCATGATGGCCATACCGATCACCATGGCGATCACGGTCCCCGCCGGACCGGCCACAGGAAGGAAGGTATTGCCGGGCATGGCAAACACGCCCCAGCCGACCATGCAGCCCAGCGCCATGCCCCATACATCCAGCGGCGATAAATACCGATCCAGCGGCTTGTTGTTTTCCTTCATCGATCTATTTCTCCGTTCTTAAGGCTTGCGTCTTTACTCGTCTTCCGACGCAGCTTCTTTCGACTGATCTGCTTCCCAGATCAGCTCTTCCAATGTCTGATACAGATGATCCGGCTCCACCGGTTTGGACAGATGCGCATTCATACCGGCCTGCAGGGACCTTTGAACATCCTCGTCGAAAGCATTGGCCGTCATTGCGATGATGGGGATCGTCTTCGCATCCTTTCTGTCCAGGGCACGGATCGCTGCCGTTGCCTCAAGGCCGTCCATTTTCGGCATACGCACATCCATCAGGATCGCGTCATAATAGCCTTCCGCACTCTCTTTGAACATATCCAGAACGATCCTGCCGTTTTCCGCATGATCGATCTGCGCCTCCTTCATCGTGAGGAGCTCTTTCATGATCTCGGCGTTGATCAAGATATCCTCTGCCAGAAGGATCCGGCGGCCCTTCAGGTCTGCGCGTCTTTTTTCGCGGAACAACGTCATATTGTTCTTGCGTGCGATCCGCTCAAATTCACTGATCACATTGGATGCGAACAGCGGTTTGGCCAGGAAGCTGTCCACGCCGATATGGAGCGCCTCATCCATGATCTCGTCCCAGTTGAAGGACGTCAGGATGATGACCGTGGTCTCCTTGTCGTAACGGTTCCGGATCTGGCGCGTGACTTCCAGCCCGTCCATTTCCGGCATCCTCCAGTCCAGCAGGACCAGATTGTAAGGCATGTGTTTCGTATGGGCGATCTCCACCATATTCAGCGCATCCTTCCCGCTGTAACAGGTATCCGCCTTGATGCCCACCTCGTCCAGGACGATCCGGGCATGTTCCGCAGCGATCTCTTCGTCGTCGACAATGAGGACGCGCATATCGGACAGCCTGATATAGCTGGAATGTTCCTGATGATCGCTGTTCTTCAGGGTAATGATCACGGTAAATTCGGTTCCGACGCCTTTTTCGGATTCCACCGTGATGGTCCCGTTCATCAGCGTTACGATGTTTTTCGTGATCGCCATGCCAAGGCCGGTACTGCCGTACTTGTTGTTGCGGCTGCTGTTCTCCTGCGAGAAGGAATCAAAGATCTTCGGAATGAAGGACTTGTCCATGCCGATACCGGTATCCTTCACCTTAAATTTCAGTGTTGCCTGATCCTCATAGGTGGCCGTGCGTTCCACCGTCAGCTGGACCTGGCCGGGCGCATCCGTGAATTTGATGGCGTTGGACAAGATGTTGATCAGCACCTGCTTCAGCTTCATGTCGTCTCCGATATAGTAATCGCTGACGCCGCCGATCACGGAGCATTCATACTTCAGTCCCTTCTCGCTGCACTGAGACATGACCATGGTGTTGATCTGCTCCAGCATGGAGCGGAAGGAGAACTCCTCTTTCCGAAGGATCATACGGCCGGATTCGATGCGGCTCATATCCAGGATATCATTGATCAGGCCCAGCAGATGTTTGGCGCTCCCGCCGATCTTTTCCAGATACTCCCTTGTCTCGGGTCCCAGGTTGGGATTTCTGAGGGCAAGGCTGTCCAGTCCGATGATGGCATTCATCGGGGTACGGATCTCATGGCTCATATTGGACAGAAACGCAGTCTTGGCTTTATTGGCCTCTTCCGCAGCATCCAGCGCTTCGCTTAACGCCTGCTGCTGCGCCATGGACTGCCGCATCTCTTCGTCGATATCCGTGAACCCTACGCCGATGGCGTGCACTGTATGATCTTTCCTGTCCTCCATGTGCCGGACGCCTGCGATACGAAGTGCCGCATAGGATTCCTTCCCATCCCGGATCTCCAGGAAACGGTAGACGATCAGAGGCTGCTTGAGAAGCTCTTCCCGAATGTATTCGGGCTGGATAAACTGAAAATACCCTTCGCGGAAGCTCTCCGCCACATGGTTATGGCCGAACTCCGTAAAGCTTTGCAGATACGAAAAGTTTTCGCCGGCAGCAGGCGCTTTCTCGAACCGCCTGTCCTCCAGATAGCAGACCGCTTCGTCCTTCTCCAGGTCTACATAGTAGACGCTCCGGTAATCGGAGGACAGCGCAACGATCATGCTGTCCTGCTGCTCCTGCTGTTTCTGCTGCTCGATCAGCTTCTCCTGCAGTTCCAGTCGCTGTTCCATCTCCTGATGCTTGATGCGGTTTTCTACTTCCAGGGTCTCCTTCTCCAGGGCGAGCCGCGCGCTCTTCCTGGTCTGCATGATCAGATAGCCGAACATCGCCGCCAGCACCAGCGCGGTCAGGATCGTCTGGATCAGGCTCCGCTGGATGATCCCGCCGGACACGGCAGCGATCCGTTCGCTGATCACGCTTTCCCGGATGAGATAGGTCAGAAGCCAGTCCGTTCCTGCCACAGGAACATAACTGAGGGTTTCCTGGATCCCGTCATAGGTAAATGACACCGCGCCTCTGTTTCCTTCGCTGAAATCCCGGAGGACCTGCTCATAGGAATATCCCGGGTCATAGTCGGCGTGTTCCAGGGCCTCAAGAAGATTGTCCTCCACTGCCAGGCCGCCCAGGACCATATTGGTGAGGGCGATGCCGGTGTTTGTATAAATGTTGCAGAAGGTCGCTCCGGTGTTCTGGGAATTCATGGAAGCACCCTGCAGCATGATGTCCATGTCGATCTCCATGAAGCAGGTTTCCAGAGGTTTTCCATCGAACTGAAACCCGTACTCACGGATCGGGACCGCGATCACGACCTTTTTCTCCGCGGACTCCAGGTTCTTGATAAGGATCTCCGGTTCATCAATGGGTTCTAGCTGGAAGGGATACTGTCCGGTGTCGCTGATGATGCCTTCATCAGCTGTATAGATCAGGCCATCCGCATTCACAAAGGAAAACCGGTCCAGATTGAAGAGCTTCTTCATATTCCGCTGGTAGGCACGCATATGCTCCAGATCGCTCAGATCATCCTCTTCGATCATACCGACCGCGATCTGGATGAAGTTGATATTGTTCTTCAGATTGTCCTCGACCACCTGTTCCCGTCGACCGGCCAGTTCGTCCAGATATAAAGAGCTTACGGAACGTACTGCATTCACCGTGTCCTTCTGTGCACTCCTGCCGGTCCAGATCGTCCCCAGTATCAGGATCACCACCACTAATGCGGCAGCGATCACCGTGATCTTTACCGTCTGATCGGTTCGCTTTTTCTCCATGGCCTTAGCCTCCTGTTGCCGTTCACCTTCCGGTTTCCGCGATTTCCGGGATGTTCTATTTCAACAGCCGTTCCAGTGTTTCCATGATCGCCGGGATGTCATAAGGCTTGGCAAGATGGCCGTTCATGCCGACTTCCATGGCGATCTTCCGATCCTCCTCAAATGCGTTCGCAGTCACCGCGATAATGGGGATCGCGGCCTTTGCAGGATCTGCCAGTGCCCGGATCTGTCTGGTGGCTTCGTAGCCGTCCATCCGCGGCATCTGGACATCCATCAGGATAATGTCATAATAGCCTGCCGGCGCGCTGTCCATCTTTTCCACCGCTTCCACGCCGTCTTTCGCAATATCGATGGAAAGGCCCGCTTCCGTCAGGATCTCTGTGGCGATCATCTGGTTCATCTCGTTATCCTCCGCCAGAAGGATCCTCTTTCCGGCAAAGCCGGGCGCCTGCTCCTTATCTTTATCATCCGCTGCCTCTTCACCGGCACGGAAGGGCTTCGAAAGGACCGCCCTCAGTTCGGACATGAACAGCGGTTTGGAGCAGAAGGCCGTAACGCCTGCTTCTCTCGCCTCTTCTTCAATATCCGCCCAGTCGTAAGCTGTCAGGATGATGATCGGCGCGCTCTCCCCGATCACTTTCCGGATCCTGCGGACCGTTTCGATCCCGTTGAGATCCGGCATCATCCAGTCAATGATGTAGGCCTTGAATTCATCCGCATGATCCAGCGCATCCCTGGCGCGGACCACTGCCTCCTTGCCGTAGTTCGTCCAGTCCGGCCGCATCCCGATCTCCCGGAGCATGGTGCATACGGACAGGCAGGTGTTGATGTCGTCATCCGCCACCAGCGCCCTGAGTCCCTGCAGCTCGGGAAGAGGTTCGTCTTTCGCGGAGGATCCGCAGATCCTGCAGGGAAGCTCAACCACAAACTCGCTGCCCTTGTGTTCTTCGGAACGGACGGTGATAGTCCCTCCCATCATATCCACGATATTCTTGGTGATCGCCATGCCAAGGCCCGTTCCCTGGATGCCGCTGACGGTGCTGCTCTTCTCCCGGGTAAACGCTTCGAAGATCGTTTTCTGGAACTCCTCGCTCATGCCGATCCCGTTGTCCTTGATCCGGAATTCAAAAACGGCCTTCTCCGCCAGGGAGGATGGCTTTTCGATCACACGAAAACTGATCGTTCCGCCGTTCGGGGTAAACTTGATCGCATTGGACAGGATATTGAGCAGGATCTGGTTCAGGCGCAGCCTGTCAGTAATGATATCTTCGTGTATCACATCCTGTGTATCGATGAACAACTCCAGCTGCTTGGCCGTTACATTGGACTGGATGATGGTCCTGAGATCATGGATGATCTCGGGAAGATGGGTCTCGCTCTCATCGATGGTCACCTTACCGCTTTCGATGCGGCTCATATCCAGTACGTCGTTGATCAGAGAAAGCAGATGCTGGCTGGAAACGGAGATCTTGCCCAGATAGTCCTGCACCTGCGCCTTGTTATCGATATGGGAAGCCGCCAGCGCGGTGAAGCCTACGATGGCGTTCATCGGCGTACGGATGTCATGGGACATATTGTTCAGGAAGGTCGTCTTGGCCCGGTTGGCGCTTTCCGCCGCCACCAGCGCGTCGGAGAGCGCTTCCTCCCGTTCCGCCAGCTCCTTGTTCTTTTCTTCCAGTGCAACCCTGTTGGCTTCTTTTTCCCGGTTCTCCTTCTTCGTTCTTCTGGTATCCCGCACCAGAAGGAAGATCACCAGTCCCGCGATGGCAAGGATCACGGCGACGAAGATCAGCAGGTGTTCCCGGATCGCGTCTGCCAGACCGTAGGAATAAAGGCCGCCTGTATAACGATAGGACAGATTCTGCGCAAAATCGCTGCCGATCACATTGACGCCCCGGTTCAGCAGCTTTAAAAGGCCTTCGTTGCCGATCTCCACGCCAAAGCACCGGTCATCGGCCTTGCCCGTCTGGTACAGGGAAAGCCCCCTGTATTTGCTGTTTTTCAGGATATCGTTAGCCCTGAGGCCATTCAGCGTCGTGGCGCTGACTTCGCCGGAGAGGACCGCGGCAAGACAGTCGTCGATGGAGGGATAGAAGGAGATCTGTGCGTCCGGGTAATTCGTCCGTATATAGTAATACTGCATCCGGTTGTTTTCGTTGCAGGCAAAATGCGACGTGGTCTCCTCGCCGAAGACGCCTTTGAATACGATCTCCGTGGAGGACGATGCAACCGGGTTGGACTGATAGATCCCGTTCTCCTCGGAATAGTACAGGCCGCCGCCCACCGGGAACACGGCGTCGACCACGCCGGAGGCGATATCCCCCAGCATCTCGTCAAAACTTTTATAGCCCTGATAGGTCACGGAAAGGCCCGAGATCCCCAACGCTTCCAGGATCTCCGGAATGATGTCTTTGATAAGGCCTGTCACCTGTCCCTGGTCATCCGTATCGCTGTACGGAAGATAGTTTTCCAGATACCCGATGTGAAGCGCGTCGTGCGTCTCGATCCATTCCCGCTCGGCGGTGGAAAACGCCCGCGCCGTGACGCTGACCGAATAATATTTCGAACTGAGGGAATTGAGGAAATTGGGTTCTTCCGCCGCCAGCAGTGTCTGGGCGGTATTGAGTTCCTCCAGCAGGTCGGGCCGTTTGATATTGACGCAGAGATAGTAATCCGACGCGCCAAAAGAGCCAAGCACCTCAGCGTGTTCCCTGACGTTGGAGCCGTCGCTCTCCGCGGCGAAAACGTCCAGCTGCCCGGAATCGAATGCGGCAAACAGCTGCTCATAGTCCGGGAAGGTGACCACATCCGCCGTTACGTGATGTTCCTTCAAAAAATTGTCCAGCACGTTTACCATAGCGCTGTCCAGCACGCCGATCTTCCTGCCGTTCAGCGTGGAAGGATCCGCGGTAATATCCGTTTTCGTGCCCTGTTTGACCAGGTAGTAGGACTCTCTGCCCATAACGGCTTGCGGATAGCCGATCAGCTTTGCCCGTTCTTCCCGAAAAGCCAGACCGGCCAGCAGATCGATCTCTCCGTCCAGGAGCATCTGGTAGAGCTCGCCGAATCCACCGTATACGTACTCGTATTTCCAGCCCGTGTACTCGGAGAGTTTGCGGTAATACTCGTAAGCATATCCGGTCTTGACGGCGCCTTCCTCCGCGCCTTCCTGAAAGACTTCGTTTTCGTAATAACCGATGCGGACACTCTCAGGCCCGGTCTCCGCAAATGCATGAACAGGCACGAGAAGGCCTGTCATGCACAGCAGGCACCAGACGGCGATCAGTATCCTGACAGCTTTTTTATGAGCGGCTGTTTTCCGGAACATTTCTTTGGCCTCCTTATCCCCGGCCTTCTATGCGCCTTGGTAAGAATTTCCTCGTTATCATTTCTATTTTAAATTAACAATGCCCTGTTTTCAAGGCTGACAGAGCCTTATGACGATTGCATTTTGGCAGGATAAGCTTTACAATAATTTTATATGTACGAAAAGGCGGTTCCGCCTGGAAAGGAACTCATCTACCATGCCCAAGAATCATGAAAAATTTCATTCGGCAAACGGAAAACGACTGATCCTGATCGCAGATGACGAAATGATCAACCGGGAGCTTCTGGCCAATATGCTGGAAGCAGACTATGAACTGATCACGGCAGCCAACGGACGGGAAGCATATGACCTGATCGACAGGAACCGGGATATGCTGAGCCTGGTCCTGCTGGATCTTCTCATGCCGGAAATGCACGGCCTGGACCTCTTAAGGAAATTAAAAGAAGATCCGGCCCTGAGCCAGATCCCGGTGATCGTCATGACCGCCGACAAGGAAGCGGAAGTGGACAGCCTGAATCTGGGCGCGATCGACTTTATCCCCAAGCCCTTCCCGGAACAGAAGGTGATCCTCGCCAGGGTGCTGCGTACCATTGAGCTGTCGGAAGTTAGGCAGATCATCCAGTCGACGGAGCGGGACCCCCTCACGGGCCTCTATAACCGGGAATTTTTCTACAGCTACGCACAGCAGTACGACCAGCATCACAAGGACAAGGTCATGGATGCGATCGTGGTGGACATCAATCATTTCCACATCATCAACGAGCGGTACGGCAAGGCCTACGGAGACGAAGTTCTCCGCAAGATCGGTGAACAGGTCCGGGAGAAAGTACAGGATTCCGGCGGGATCGTCTGCCGCCGCGAAGCGGATACCTTCCTGGTCTACTGCCCTCACAGAGAAGATTATAAGGAAATCCTGGATTACGCCTCCTCCGGACTGGGCGGAAACGACCGGATCAGCAACCGGGTGCGCCTCAGGATGGGCGTGTACTCCGAGGTGGACAAGAACATCGATGTGGAGCGGCGCTTCGACCGGGCCAAACTGGCCGCCGATACGGTAAAGGGAAGTTTCTCCCGGCCGATCGCGATCTATGACGAAGCCCTTCACGAGTCGGAGATCTATGTGGAGCAGCTGCTGGATGATTTTCATGAAGCCATAGACCAGCACCAGTTCCTGGTCTATTACCAGCCTAAGTTTGATATCCGTCCCGAGATCCCTGTACTGTCCAGCGCAGAAGCGCTGGTACGCTGGTGTCACCCCAGGCTGGGCATGATCAATCCGGGCGTTTTTATCCCTCTTTTTGAAGACAACGGCATGATCCAGGAACTGGACCGTTATGTCTGGCGGGAAGCTGCCCGACAGATCAGCGACTGGGCCCAGAGGTTCGGCGTCCGGATCCCGGTGTCGGTCAATGTCTCCCGGGTCGATATGTACGACCCGAACCTGATCGATTATCTGGTCAGCCTGTTGGAAGAGTATCATCTGGGCGCAAGAGATCTCCTTCTGGAGATCACCGAGTCCGCTTATACACAGGATTCCGAGCAGATCATCGAGATCGTGAACCGGCTGCGGGCCATCGGATTCCATATCGAAATGGATGATTTCGGGACTGGGTATTCATCTCTGAACATGATCTCCCGCCTTCCGATCGACGCCCTGAAGCTGGATATGCAGTTTATCCGCAACGCCTTCAAGGAAGGCAAGGATACCCGCATCATCGAAGTGATCATCGATATTGCCGGCTATCTGTCCGTCCCGGTCATTGCCGAAGGCGTGGAGACGGAGGAACAGCTCCGCATCCTCAAGACCATGGGCTGCGATATCGTGCAGGGATACTATTTCTCCAAACCGGTGCCGGCAGAAGAATACGAACATTTCGTCGAAGTCAAAAGAGACAGCGCCGGAGCCAAGGGACCGCAGCGCCAGATCACGTCCCGCAAGGTGGACATTTCCCTGGGAAGGCTTACCCAGGCCCTTGCATCCGGATTTGAAAGCATCTATTACGTGGAAGTGGAAAGCGGAGATTATGTACAGTTCGCTTCCGGCGGAAAATACGAGGATCTGCAGATCCATTCCAACGGCCCGGACTTCTTCGGTAAAAACATGGAGGCGTTCCTTCAGACCGTGTATGACGAAGACCGGGAGATCGTCCGGAAGTCACTGACCCGTCAGGCCCTCCTGAAAGATATCGAGCAGGGCAAGACAGCCACACTGGATTACCGGAGTCTGTCCGAAGACAGGTCACTTGTGAACAGACGACTCAAGATCGTCTATGACGGGTATCCGGACGTTTCCCATCTGGTGATCGGCGTGGTCAACCTGGAAACGCCGGAAAACCGTGAACCGGAGGATCAGGAAAAAGTCACCTTCGCCAGCATCGCGCAGGCGCTGGCAGCGGACTATTTCTACATCTACTATGTGGATCTGGAGACCGGAAACTATACCCAGTACAGTTCCCGTGACGGCCGGCACAGCCTGGATATCAAATCCTCCGGCGAGCATTTCTTCGATACCATCCGGGAAAATGCGAAACAGGAAGTCTATACGGAGGACCGGGACCGTTTCCTGGCTTCCTTTACCCGGGATAATATCATGAACGAACTCCGGGTGGACGGAAGCTTTTCCATCACCTACCGGATGATCCTGGACCGGCCGACCTACGTCAACATGAAAGCCAACATCATGGATACGAAGAATAACCGGCATCTCGTGTTCGGCGTCAACAATGTGGATACCCAGATACGGCGTGAACAGGAGTATGAACGGCAGATCACCCATGCCAAAGAACTGGCCAACCGGGACGCCCTTACAGGCGTCAAGAGCAGGCTGGCGTATCTGGATATGGAAAAGAAACTGAACCAGGAGATCCTTTCCGGGAAAGAACCGGAATTTGCCCTTGTTTACTGCGACGTCAACAACCTCAAGGAAGTCAATGACACGAAGGGACACAACGCAGGAGATCAGTACCTCAGAAAGGCCTGCCAGCTCATCTGTGAGATCTTCAAGCACAGCCCGGTCTTCCGGATCGGCGACGATGAGTTTGTTGTGATCTTAAAGGGGCAGGACTACGAAAGCAGGGAACAGCTGCTGCTGAAACTGCGAAAGCATGCGGTGGAGAACCGCCGCAGTGAAGGCGTCGTCGTGGCCAGCGGGATCGCGGAACTGCATCCCGGACAGGACAGGACGGTTTCCGCTGTCTTCGAGCGGGCAGACGCTGAAATGTACAAAAACAAAAACCAGCTGAAAAACTGCTGACCTGCATAGAAAGAAACCAGACTTGCACATGGAGGAACAACGATGAACGCAGGAGAAAGACCGGGGAGCCAACAGGCTGTCAAAGGGATCTCGATCAAAAAAATCTATATCGTTATCGTGATCGCCGCTGCGGCGATCACTGCCTGGCTGATCGTTTCCATATACCAGACCATAGACAGCTACAATGCGCTGTCCGCCGCCGTTGAAAACTATATCTCCTGCCAGCATGATGTTGACGACCTGCTGGCCGCTTCCGACTATCTGACAGAACAGACCAGAGCCTTTGCTGCAACCGGCGACAAACAGTATCTGGATGGTTATTTTACGGAAGTCAATGAGACCCGGCGCAGAGACGATGCGCTGGAACGGTTTGAGACGGCTCTTGCCGACACAGAGGCTTCCCTGTCCCTGAAAGAAGCGCTCCATCAATCCACTTCACTGGAAGAGATCGAACACTATTCGATGGCCCTGATGCTTGAGGCGAAGGACATGGACAGGACGGATCTTCCCGAAGCGCTGCAGGCCATCTCGCTGAGCCCGGAAGACAGCGCGCTCTCTGCACAGCAGAAAGCCCAGAAAGCGCAGGATATCCTTTATGACGAGACTTATATATCCTATAAGGACAGCATCCGGCAAAACGTGCAGGCATGTTCGGATGCGCTGATCGAGATCACCAAAGCGGAAAAAGAACAGAACGCAGCGCAGATGCTGCATGTCCTTCACCGGCAGACGATCCTGACGGTCGCTCTGCTGATCGTCGTGTTCCTGGTAGGCCTTTTGACAGCACTCCTGGTGATCCGGCCGATCTCGAACGGGATCTCTTATATCCGGGCCCAGCAGATGCTTCCGGAAACCGGCTCCTGGGAAATGCGGTTCCTGGCGCGTACCTATAACAACATGTTCTGGGAAATGCAAAAACACCATGAGAAGCTTTCTTTTGAAGCCAGTCATGATGCGCTGACCGGTCTTTACAACCGGGCCATATTCGAAAAACAGCAGGAGGCATGGAATCTGGAACAGCCGGACAATATCGCCCTGCTCCTGATCGACATCGATTATTTCAAATCGATGAACGACACCTACGGACACAGCGTGGGAGATGAGGTCCTGGTGAAGGTGGCCAAGATCCTGAGCCAGAGTTTCCGTAGCGAGGACTATGTCTGCCGGATCGGCGGCGACGAATTTGCCGTGATCATGGTCAATGCGACCTCCGCGCTGAAGGATCTGGTAGCCGGGAAGCTGGAGCGGGCGCTGGAGGCGCTGCGTAATCCCACCGACGACACCCCTGCCGTCACCCTCAGTATCGGCGTTGCTTTCAGCGACCGGGAAAATCCCACAGACAGTATCTATAATGATGCGGACGCGGCTCTTTACAAAGTAAAGAACCGCGGAAGAAACGGATATGAATTCTACTGATCCCTTGTTACTGCGCCAGAGCCGCCAGTTTGTCCCTTTCACTTAAGATCTTCTCCAGATACGGCGTATAGTCCATATCTGTGTGGGCTCTTAACAGTTCCGTCATTTCCGCAGCCGGATCATACATCGGCGTCAGGGCAAGGTTTCCAAGGACGCCTTTCAGACCGTGGGCAGCCTCAAACGCCGCATCCAGGTCTTTTGCCGCCACCGCGCTGCTGAGCTTTTCAAATCCCGGATCCTTGAGCGCCATGTTGACCAGGCGGATATAGAAATCTTCTTTTCCCAGGCAGCGGGACAGCCCTTCCTGCGTATTAACTCCGTTTTCTTTCAGAATATCGATCGTAAGCATGCTCTTCTCCTTTCGTGAATGCCGGGAGAACGGTCTTTTATGGTTCTCCGGCAGACCCGTCTTCACTATATCACAGACGACTCGTTCCCGCCACTGCTACTTTGCCCTGTGGCGCATATGGCTGCCTGCAAAGACCAGCAAAGCGCCGACCACCAGGACTCCCAGGGCACAGAGTTTGCCGGTCAGGCCGCTGATGAACTGCAGGACCTTTCCCAGCAGCGGCAGATGAAAGCGCACAATGCCGGTGATCTGGCTGTAGGAGACGGGATGCATGTCTTCCCTTTCGTTGGCGTCGCCTTTGGTGACAACGGACCTTTCGGCAGGGTCATTGCTGACGACCCGGTGGGTCACTGTCGTGCCGTTCAGATCGAACATGATGATCTGCCCCGGCTGCAGCTCTTCATAATTGCCCTCCGATGCAAGGACATAGCTGTCCACCGGGATCTCCGGTGCCATACTGCCGGAAATGATATTGGCTGTCTGATAGTGGAACAGCGGCGGGACAAAAGCCGCCAGGCTCAGGAGCAGGATCGCGATGATGATCACGATGCCGATGGTTTTCAGCAGGACGCCGAAGGGTGTGATCCGGGTAGGCTCTGTTCTTCCGGATCCTTCAGAGGATGTCTGGTTCATATGGTTTTCTCCAAATCTGTTAAATAGTCAGTGCTGTTTCGTCCGTCCCCGGACGGCTGATAAGAAAAAGCAGGCTGCGAACGATCTTGTATAAAAGGATGGTCCGCAGCCTGTATGATGTTAAGATCTGTTCAGCGCAACACGTTTACTTTGCTGCGCCGTAAGTTCCTGCTGCCAGTTCTGTCTCAGCCGGTACCAGTAAAAGAGTACCGTCGGAAAGCTCGGTGATCTCACCGAAGACATGGCCGCCTTCTGCGATCTGAAGGGTGTTCACCAGGGAGGTGGAAGCCACTCTCCAGGTTCCTTCCACGTTCACATCGATGGTGGAAAGGCCGTTGTTGTATACCATGTTCAGGACATGTCCCAACAGGTAATATTCGATGGTGGAGAACTTCGTGAACTGGATCGCGGATGCTTTTTCCTTATCCTCCGTTACCTGTCCGTCTGCATCGAGCAGGACATATTCCATCGGCTCGGTGTCTTTGTAGTAACCGCCGATCTCGGCATGATAAGCATTGGCTTCTTCGATCGCTGCCACAACGTCGTCCACTTTCCTGTCATGCAGCCACATACCATGTACATGGGATGCCAGTGCGATATCGCCTTCCAGGGAAGCATTCTTGGCTACAGTCACGGTAAGAGCGTCTGCTGCCTGCTTATAGTAACCGGTTGCATTGTAGACGTCTCCTGTATAGGAACCGCCGGCCAGGCTCAGGATGACCTTGTTGCCCTTCTGGCCTTCTTCTCCGGCAAATCCTTCTGTCGGGAATCCGGCTTCTTCGGTCAGGTAGGTACCAAATGGATCGAAGCCGCCGACTGTCTTGTCGTCGTTGTCGATCATCTGCAGGATAATGCCGTTGCCCGGGTTCAGGGTACCGCCGTCCACGTTCCATGCCACGTCTGCATCCTTATATAAGAAGGTGCTCTCTGCGGTATTGACCGTTGTGCCCTTCAGGACGTTGATGGAGCCGGAGTTGTGTGCCATAAAGCCGAATACGGTATTGATGGTGGTATTGACCGCCTTGTTCGTCATATAGCTGCCGAGAGATTCGAGCTTCGCATCCTTCGCTTCATAGTTCATGCTCTTCTCAAGGCCTGTATAGTATGCATCGCCGCCTGTCAGGATGGATGCATAGGTTGCACCGTTGACGGTGACGCCGTAGAAATACTCCTGTGCGCCGCCGATGATATAGGAGCCGTAACCGGAGCCGTAAGCATCCGCATCATATCCCAGGATCCTCCAGCCGCTGTTCATGCCGCCCGCACTTTCCGGAAGGATGTTCAGTGTGCTGTTGTACAGATACAGGTACGGGTTCTTGCAGCCGTCTGTGGAGACTACGCCCCAGCCGCCGGCTGTGATGGTGGAATCCGCTACAACGAGGGATGTTCCTTCACCCAGTACGTTGATGGCACGGATGCCGCCCTGGATCCCCAGCACCCACGGTGGGGAGATCATCATGGACATATTGGCGGAGTTATAGTAGCCGTCCCATGCTTCCTTCAGCGGGTTCTTGCCCATAGCCAGGATATCAGAATTCTGGATGACCAGGGAAGAATCCTGGACAATGGCAAAGGCACGGACAAAGCCTTCACTGTAATAATCCATGTCATATGCTACTGCGCTGGCACCATCGGAAACTGTGATGGCGGTGCCGGTACCGGTGAAGTCAGAAGCCACCTGGCCGTCGGACGCATCCTTCAGTTCCAGCTTGCCGCTGATATACACATCGCTTCCTTCTCCGGAAGCTCGTACGGCGGTAAAGCCTTCACCTGTTACGGAATTGTTCAGGGCAATGTTGGTGGCGTTGCCGGTCCAGTTGGAATTGGCTGCGTCCAGTTCACCATTGGTGATGGCGTAGCCGACATAGATCTTACCCTCATCCTGAGGTCTTGATGTATCGGAATCATTGGTAGCAAAGGAAGAAACCTTCATTCCTTCGATGCTTTCCTCTGTCATAGGTACGACCGGTGCAGCCTGCTGTTGCTGCTGTGCCACCGGGATCTGCTGCGGATTGACCACTTCCGTTCCCGGAGCAATATTCGAGCCTGCCTCGGCCGGTGCTGTCTGTGTTGCGGCAGGAGCTGCAAAAACGGTGACAGCCATTACCATCACCATAAGTGCAGAGATCAATACTGCTGATAGTTTCTTCATTGTCTTCCTCCTGATCCTCCGCGCGGCGGAGGTATCTGTATTTTCTTGACAAATGTCTTTCTTGCGCAAAGCCGGCCTGCCCCGTTCAAGGGGCAGTGCCGGTTAAATGTTGTATGATCGTTTATTATTTGGCCGGTTCAGCCAGGGTGCCGACGAAGGCGATCAGTTCTTTCTCTTCTTCGGTCTTCGCTGCTGCCGGTTCATAATAATAGCTGAATTTCACATGATCGTTGTCGACCAGGAATACTGTTCCTGCACGGCCACCCGCTGCCATAGGTACAGTCGGATCATCGATGCCGATCAGGCCGTCATCCGAGCCGTCTCCCAGACCATCCAGCTGTGCTGCCCGTTCCATACCCGGAAGCAGGAATCCGGAAGCAGTAGATGTCTGCTCTGTGTAGTAAGCCATCGGAACGGTTGCGTCACCGATATCGATCGTTCCTTCTCCTTCAGGCGTCGGAGTCGGCGTCGGGGTCGGCTCGGCGGGTTTCTTGCAGGCGGCCGCGGCCAGCGCCAGCAGCACGAAATACCAAAATCTTCTCTTCATCTACTCTTGGGATATGACAACGGAATCAAGATAGAGGAAACTCCGGCGCGGCGCATCGGTCTCGACCCAGGCGAGGGGGTTCATCAGCCCCTCGATCCGGGCATAGGCCGGAGCCCCGTAGATCGGGTGCCGGCCGAGGTCCATGACCTTGTCCTGGCACTGCATCTCGACATATTCGTATTTTTCCGTATCGATCAGAAGACGGAAATACTGCCAGTTGAGCTTGCAGTCCGTCTCGTTGTAGCAGAGGTCCTGGTGTCCATCCGGGACATCGATGAACCCCTCGTGGCGGCCGTCCGGATAGCGTTTCCCGTTCCAGAACGGGTCGACGCCCTTGACGCACCAGTCACCCTCGGTATCATAGGCCCAGGCCTTGTCGCTCTCGGCCCAGGGC
>R26__coassemble_110_pt1 | contig 53879 bp, 43 predicted proteins | sample R26__metabat2_high_PE_046 | metagenome-assembled genome bin R26
GCGACAGCTTGCATATAGTAACACGCTCTCAAAACATTGTCAACAACTTTTTTAAGTTTTTTTATCCACAAAATTATGCACCGGTTTTCCACCGAAAAAGCCTTAAATTCCGGCTGCCTGTTTCCATTTTTCGATCTCTTCCGGCGTGCCGTGGACATAGTGGGTACCCTCTACCAGGGTCAGCTCTCCCTTATCATAATCGATCCCGCTGGAAGCATAGTCATACTCTGTAGCGACCCTGCTCTTCTCGACTCTCGGGTTCGGGCTCGGGATGGCGGACAGCAGACTGATGGTATAAGGATGCAGCGGATGCGCGAAGATCTCTTCGGTGGTTCCCGTCTCCAGCATCCTTCCCAGATGCAGCACGCCAATCCGGTCGGAGATGTATTTGACCATGGACAGGTCGTGGGCGATGAACAGGTACGCCGTTCCCGTTTCCTCCTGGATGTCCTTCATCAGGTTGACCACCTGGGCCTGGATGGAAACGTCCAGAGCGGAAATGCATTCATCGGCGATGATCAGTTCCGGGTTCATGATAAGGGCCCTTGCGATGCCGACACGCTGCCTTTGTCCGCCGGAGAACTGGTAAGGATACCGGTCGTAATGCTCCGCCGCCAGTCCTACCTTGGCCAGGATGGCGTCGATGTGGGCTTTTCTTTCTTCTTTACTATTATATAAATGATGAATGTCCAGTCCTTCCCCGATGATATCCCCGATCTTTTTTCTCGGATTCAGGGATGCCATGGGATCCTGGAAGATCATCTGCATCTTGGTGCGAAGGAGCTTTCTCGTATCGGAGTCCATCTTGCCGGTGATGTCGGCGCCTTTAAAGGTGATCTTTCCGTCGGTGGGATCGTAGAGTCTGATGATCCCCCGTCCGATGGTGGTCTTTCCGGAACCGGATTCCCCCACCAGGCCGTAGGTCTCCCCCGGATAGATCTCAAAGCTCACATCATCCACAGCCTTGACCGTAAAGGACGATCCGGACTTGAAATACTGCTTCATATGCTCCACTTTCAGGATCGGTTCTGCATTATAGTTCGCCGGCATCTTGCTTGGCCTCCTTTAACATTCTTGCGATACGCTTCTTCAGCTCTTCGGGCATCTCCACTTTCGGTGCCCGCGGATCCAGCAGCCATGTGGCGGCGGAATGAGTCTCTGTTACCTTGAACATGGGCGGCTCTACCAGGGAATCCACTTTCAGCGCGTACTGGTTTCTCGGCGCAAAAGCATCTCCCTTTACCTCATGCAGCAGGTTCGGAGGCGATCCCGGGATCGTGTAGAGCCTGGAATCGTCGGTCTCCAGATCCGGCATGGCGGAAAGAAGGCCCCAGGTATACGGATGCTTCGGATCGTAAAAGATTTCTTCGATATTGCCGACTTCCACGATCTTGCCGGCATACATGACGTTGACGTAGTCCGCGACCTTGGCCACTACGCCCAGGTCATGGGTGATATAGATAACGGAAATGCCATGATCCGCCTGCAGTCTCTTGATCAGTTCCAGGATCTTGGCCTGGATCGTCACGTCCAGGGCGGTGGTGGGCTCATCACAGATCAGCAGGTCCGGATTACAGGAGATCGCGATCGCGATGACCACTCTCTGCCGCATACCGCCGGACAGCTGATGGGGATACTGCTTCATTCGCTTCGCCGGGTCCGTGATCCCGACTTCGTCCAGCAGATGGACCGCGCGCTCCGCAGCCTGCTGCCGGTTCAGCCCCATATGCATGATCATGCCTTCCATCAGCTGCTTGCCGATGGTCATGGTCGGGTCCAGGGATGTCATGGGATCCTGGAAGATCATGGAAACTTTTCTTCCATTGATATTCTTCCGGATCCATTTCTTGTCTTTTTTCAGGATATCCACTTCGTGGGTGGAGCCGTCGTCTTCCTTATACCGGAAAATGATCTCGCCTTTGTTGATCACGGCGTTGCCCGCCAGGATGCCCATGGCGGTCTTCATGACAACGGATTTGCCGGAGCCTGACTCGCCTACCACGGCAACGGTCTCGCCTCGTTCCAGGTCAATGTTGACCCCGCGGATCGCATGCACAGGACCTGCAGTGGTAGTAAATGTGATGTCCAGATCTTTGATCTCTAATATTTTATCTGCCATGTCTGCCCCTCCTTACATGTCTTCAATACGCGGCGCCAGGGCTTCTCTCAGTCCGTCGCCGACAAAGTTGAAGGCCAGCATCAGGAACGCCAGCACCAGGATGGGCGGCAGGATCTGATACGGCAGCGTCGTGATATTGTTGAATCCGTCCTCGATTAATGAACCGACGGAACACTGCGGCAGCATGATGCCGACGCCGACGAAGCTCAGGAAAGCTTCTGTAAAGATGGCGGTCGGGATCGAGAACATCATCTGGGTAATGATGGGGCCGATGGTATTGGGCAGCACGTCCTTGAAGATGATCCGGGCGTTGCCGGCGCCCAGGGTACGGCTGGCCATGATGTATTCCTGGCCTTTGATCTTGAACATCTCCGCACGGGCGATCTTGCTCATGCCGATCCACTCGGTGAGAAGAAGCGCCACGATGACCAGGCCGATACCTTTGGTCATGAAGGTGGCCAGCACGCCGACGATAACCAGACGCGGGATGGAGTTGGCTATCTCAACGAACCGCTGCATGATATTGTCCGCCATGCCTCCGAAGAAACCGGAGATCAGGCCGAAACTCATACCCACGATCATATCGATGAAGATCGTTACGAACGCGATCAGCAGGGAGACCCTGGCGCCGTACCATACACGGGTCCACAGGTCACGCCCCATGGAGTCGGTTCCGAAGATAAAAGTATGCTCCGCAAACAGATCGTCGTAGTCCTCGCCGGTAAACAGCTTATGAAGGGCAGGGATATGGGGCGGCATGCTTCGCGCGGTGATCTCCTTGCCGGTCTCTTCATCCACCACCGACACGATGTTGCTGTATCCATAATGATTAAGACCGGGGCCGATCAGGGCAAAGATGATGATCAGAACAATGATCACAAGTCCGATGACCGCTCTGGCATTTTTGAAGAATCTGGTAAAGACGCCTTTCCAGAATCCCTGGGAGGCATAGTTCCGGTCTGTGGTAATGTCCTGATCCAGCTCCAGTACAAAATCCTCCGCAGTCGGGACATAGGTATTTTCTTCATAAGAGAACGCTGTGTTTTTCTTCTTGCTCATGCCTGCACCGCCTCCTCTCTTGCCGCCGGGGTTCCGGTCTCTTTTTTCTTCTTTCTCTTGTTGCCCGCCACACGGATCCTCGGATCCAGCAGGCAGTATACGATATCCAGCACCAGCATGATGCCGATGTAAAGGGCGGAATACAAAATGCCCAGTGCCAGGACGTAGTTGTAATCGATACCCTCGCCGGTGATGGCGTCTACCATGAGCTTGCCGATACCGTTGATGCCGTAGATCTTCTCTACGACCAGGGCGCCGGTCAGAAGGTCGACGATCAAGGGAGCGATAACGGTGACGATGGGGATCAGGGCGTTCCTGAGCACGTGTCTGGTGGTCAGCTTCGTGCCGTACATACCCTTGGATTCTGCCAGGAGCACATAATCGCTGTCCATCACTTCCACCATCTCATTCCGGGTGAACCGCGCCACCGTACTCATGGAGAACAATGACAGGGACAGCGCCGGCATGATGGCGGAGATAAAAAAGCTTCTGTTATTAAAATAGAATGGGAAGATCGTGACCTTGTACGCGAAGAAATACTGCAGGAAGATCATGAATACGTACGACGGGATACACACGCCCACAATGGAAAGCACGGTACAGAACACATCCCAGAACCGTCCCCGGTTCAGGGCCGCCGCAATTCCCAGCACAAGCCCCATGAACACGCCGAAACAGATGGCGATGCCGCCGATCCGGAAGGAGTTGCCCATTGCCTTCGGAAGCACCGAGGAGATCGGCGCTCCGTTGTAAAGAGACGATCCTTTTCCGAAACTGCCGGACTTCACGATCTGTGCGATATAATTGCCGAACTGCACCAGGATCGGATCGTCCAGGCCCATTTCCGCCCGCTTCTTTGCGATCGCTTCATCACTCATCCTCTCTGACGGGAACGGATTTCCCGGCATGATACGGACAAGCAGGAACAGCAGGAACGTGATGATAAACAGCGTCACCACTGCCATGATTACTCGTTTGATAATGTATCTGCCCATTTTTCTCTCCCTGATTAGGTACCAAGATTTATCTTAAAAATATGTTCAGCCGCCAAAAAGTCCGTATGCTATTCACTTTTTGGCAGATGAACATATTTTCAAAACAAACACTTGCCGCGGTCCCGGTAAATGGAACCTCTGATGTCAGCGAGTGCCCGGTGCAGTGAAGCACCGGGCATCTACGACTGAGATCTTCGTTCTTAAGGAACCGTCCGTTAACGATAAACGGATCAGTTGCCGAATGTAGCGTTCTTGTAAACTCTGTTCAGAGCAACCGGATGGAACTCAACGCCCTGCAGTGCCGGGTTGATCAGGTTCGCTTCTGCCTTGGTATACAGAGGAGCGATAACGGCCTCTTTCAGGACCAGTTCTTCTGCCTGATACATAGCTTCCCAACGTGCATCGTAATCAGATACATAAGCGCCGGATGTGCAGTCCTTGATCAGCTGATCGTATTCTGCATTGCTCCAGAAACCGTAGTTGTTGGCTGTGTTGGTTACCCACATTCCAAGGTAGGTCATCGGGTCAGCATAGTCCGGGCCCCATCTTGTCAGAGCGATGCAGTAATCATCGTTCTGCATCTTCTCAAGGCGCTCAGCCTTGGTCATAGCCTGCAGGTCAATGGTAACGCCCGGAAGAGCGGCCTCAACCTGCTCCTTGATAGCCTGTGCAACTTTGGCAACTTCGTCGCCTTCGTTGTTACCATAGATCATGGTGAACTGGAAGGAATCCTTGCCCAGTTCTTCCTTAGCGGTCTCATAGAATGCATTTGCCTTCTCTACATCAAATCCGATGTACTCAGCAAATCTTGTCTGATCTGCGGAGAAGTCTTCGCCTGTGGTTGCGCTTGCTGCGAACTGCGGCGGAACGGAGGTGTAGGTTGCAAGAGAACCGTCCATGACATAGTTGTCAACCAGGGATTCTCTGTCGATCGCGTTAGTGATGGCAAGTCTCAGATTTACATTGGCCAGGGAGCCGTCGCTGGACGGATTCTCTGTCTGGCTGAAGGTTACATACCACATGTAGCCTGCACCGATAACCTTCAGGTTTTCAGCTAATTCAGCGTCGTCCTTGACTGCAGCAACCTGATCGCCGGTGATCTTGGCGATATCAAGGTTTTTGCTCTTGTAGCCTGTCAGGGCCTGATCGGAAGATCCGACAACCTGGTAGGTGATGGAATTCAGGCTGACTCTGTCCGCATCATAGTAATTCGGATTCTTCACAACGGTCATGGAAGCAGCACCCGGAACATAGTCATACAGATAGAAAGCACCATTGGAAAGGAAGGTTTCCGGGCTTGTGCCGTATTCGCCGTCGCCGAGGCTCTCATAGAAGGCCTGGTTGATCGGGTAGAATGTCGGGAAATACATCAGGGACGGGAAGAAGGATACCGGAACTTCCAGTTCGACCTGAAGGGTCTTGTCATCGATGGCAGTAACACCAAGGGTTTCCGGATCTGCGCCTTCGTAAAGGATCGCATCTGCATTCTTCACTGCGCCGACGGATGAATCGAACATGTAGTTGTACTCAAGGTTTGCTGTCATAGCCAGCTTCCATGCATATTCGAAGTCATGAGCGGTCACAGGTTCTGCATTGGACCAAAATGCATCATCTCTTAAATGGAAGGTGTAGGTGCATCCGTCTTCGGAAACATCCCAGGACTCTGCGATAGCAGGAACTGCTGCGCCGTCTGCATCCATCTGGGTCAGACCGTCGATACAGTCTGCAATGATCTCGAAAGAGTCACCATCAGTTGCAAGGTTGGTGTCCAATGACATGACGTTGGTAGCAAACATAACATAGATGTCGCCGCCCTGGTCTGCGGATACTGCTGCTGCGCCGAATAAGGTGGCGATCATCATAACAGACAGTAATGCAACCAGCATTTTTCTGAATTTCTTCATGATTTTCCTCCTCTAACTATTTATCAGTTTAATCATGCAACGCTTTAACCCGGCGATGCATATAAAAAATGATTGGCTCTAATATACCGCATGCCGCGGCGAAAGTCAATCATTGTATACATGAGTGCAGGGATTTTATATCTGCCATTCTGCAATAAAAAACTGGCTGCACAGGATCATTTTAAAAACGCATTCGCTGATTGTTTTTAAAACGATCCTGTGCAGCCAGTTTTCACCACCGTATTCCGGCAGATATAAGATCCGTGAATTACAGCGCCTGGAAGATAGCTCTGCCGCGGCCTGCCAGCCATTTATGGATCAGCAGGGTCAGGACCGCGAAGATGGCGATCCAGATCACCAGATACAGCTCCGGTCCCATAACAGGCGCCAGCAGCAGATACACGGAGCAGATCACGCATGGCACCAGCATGCCCAGCAGCATATCCACAAATACGGTCACGTTGCTCTTCACGGCCTGGTTTTCGTTGGTCCAGTTCATTTTCGGTTTCTTAAGGTCCAGCATCAGTCCGAAGGATGCGGACAACAGGATATACATGCCGGTAAACACGATCATGCAGAGGAACGCTGGGATGGATACCTTCAGAACAATCCCGAACACCAGGACGCTGAACAGAGCAGGAACGCCGGTCAGAACGACATGCAAGGCCAGCTTCGCCCGGAAGATCTGGTAGGGATCGATGGGCAGGGACTGGTAGACCCAGACATATTTGCCTTCCATGCTGATGGAACAAGACGCCATGAGACACATACCCGCCAGCAGGCTCGCGATGCAGACGCCGGCTACCACGGCAATGGAGTCCGCATAATGAAACTGGGCTCCTATGGAAGCAATGATCATCCGGATATCCTGCATCTTGATGATCGCCAGTACGCCCACCGCTGCCAGGAACAAAAGGCCCAATCCTGCATTCATCATATAAGAGACGCTGGCCATGAACCGCTTCATTTCCCTGCGGAACAGGGCGTCGCCCAGTCTGGAGGAGCGGATGTCTGTGTTGTGGAATTCCGTTTTCTTTTCTGCCGCTTTATATAGCGCGATCCTGGAGAAGCTTTTTGTGACGGCGTAGTACGCGATCCCGAACAATACGGCGGTGATCCCCAGAAAGACAAGGAAGCCCACCACTTGTCCCGACATTCCAAGGCCTGGCGCGTACAAAGGATATCCCCATCCCCGGAGCGCTCCCGCGATCTCCTGCGCATTGGCCACGACTGACTGGATCAGACGGGAAGCATTGAACTGGAAATAATAGATAACGCCGATCAGAAGGACGCCCAGCAGTACCAGCACGATCTTCTGGTTTTTCAGCTTCGTGGCGATAAGGGATACCAGCCATCCGGCGAAGCAGGAAAACGCCGTGATCAGGAAGGACATGATGAACATGCTCAGGATGCAGAACACCACGCTCAGGAAGGTCACATTTCCCGCGATAAAATAGTAGACGATTGCCGGGATCATGATCACACTGGCATAAATAAAGCTCATCAGGTACACCGTGATCATCCGGACAAATACGATCCTGGATGGCGGAATGGGCATGGCCAGCAAAAGTTCATTGTCTTTGGACCGGAACAGCGCCTGTGCCGTGCTCATGACGCTGCCGATGATACCCAGCAGAAACGCCAGGATATTCATAACCGTGAAATACAGCCAGTCTAGTCCCGCCGGGATCAGCGCCGAGCCGATCCCCATGGAGGCGAAGAACATGGAGACCATGATGATCAGGTACAGGAAAATAAACAGAACATACATTCCCTTTGGGTTTTTGGGCATATTCTTTTTATTCTTCCTGCCGCCTCCGAGATAGAAATAGCGCACCTCGTAAAGCTGCTTTCGCAATAATGCTTTTAACATAATGAGATCAACTCCTTTTCCGTCAGTCCTTCTCTGCTTCCAGTTCCAGGAAGACATCCTCCAGGGAAGCATCTCCCTTGACTTCTTCCATAGTGCCGGACCGGATCAGTTTGCCGTCCTTGATGATCGCAACTTTGTCGCACAGCTTTTCCGCCACTTCCAGCACATGGGTGGAGAAAAAGATGGCGCCGCCGTTGTCGCAGATCTCCCGCATAGTCTGTTTCAGCAGATGAGCCGCCATCGGGTCCAGACCGACAAAGGGCTCGTCCATCAGGATCAGCTTCGGGTCATGGATCAAGGCCGACATGACCGCAAGCTTCTGCTGCATACCGTGGGAATAGGAGCTGATGGGATCGGAGAGCTTTTCAGTCAGTTCGAACATATTGCCGTATTTTAAGATCCTGCTCTCCCGGTCCGCCTGGGAAACGCCGAACACATCCGCGACGAAATTCAGGAACTGAACTCCCGTCATAAAATCATACAGGTCCGGATTGTCCGGGATGTAAGCCATGATCTTCTTGGCTTCGATGGGACTGAGCTTGACAGAAATGTCATGGATATAGATCTCTCCTTCATCATAAGGAAGGATCCCCGCTACGCTCTTTAACGTGGTAGTCTTGCCCGCTCCGTTGTGGCCGATGAAGCCGTAGATCTCACCGGGCTGGATGTGCAGGCTCAGGTGATCCACTGCTGCTTTATCACCGTACCGTTTTGTCAGGTTTTCGATTCTCAGCATGATTGATGTCCTCTCTTTTCAATTGCTCATTTTGTAATCCTCTGCATTATAGCCCTTTCTATGGTTTTGTAAACACAAAAGCCGGCGGGATGCGGGAGGCTATTTTTCCGTTTTCGAGAAAATTCTTTTGCTGTGTATGATACATAGGCGGCCGCGGTGCTTCTTCGCATTTTCTAAAACAGCCCCCTGAATAAAGGCCTTGTATTAGAAAAATACTTATTTTCTAAAATAATTCCCCTATATGAGAAGGTTTTTTAGAAATGCAGAAAAAAGAGGCTGTTTCTCTGAACTTTTCTAAAAAATGCTCCGAAAAACAGCCTCTATTTTAGAAATCCGATTTTTTTCTAAAAAATGCCTGTTTTAAAGAGGAATTTTTAGAAAACCGGGCTGCAGCACGCCATAAAAACGGCAAGTCACCTGATTATTGCCCGCTTTACTGCAGCAGCTCGTCGTTCAGCATTTTCTCCGGGTTTTCCGCGGCCTTGACCTTGTCGTCCGCCCGTACGATGATGCCGTTCTCGTCGATCAGATAGGTGGTGCGCACTACGCCCATGTAAGTCTTGCCTGCCATCTTCTTTTCATGCCACACATCGTATGCCTTGATGGTTTCCAGCTCCGTGTCCGAAAGGATCGCGAAGGGAAGGGAGTATTTCTGGGCAAATTTCTGGTGAGACGCCACGCTGTCCTTGCTGATCCCAAGCACTACCGCGCCTTTGGCGTAAAACTGCGGGTTGCGCTCCGCGAAACCGCAGGCCTGCCTGGTGCATCCCGCGGTATTGTCCTTGGGATAGAAATACAGGATGACTTTTTTGCCTTTGTATTGTTCCAGCGTATGGATCGTGCCGTTCTGATCCGGAAGGGCGAATTCCGGTGCTTTTGTTCCGACGGTTAACATGTGTTCCCTCCTGATATAATTTTGCGTCATATAATTCTGCGCCGCGCCTGTGCACGGCCGTTTCTGTTGCCGATCTGTGCGCGGGATCTTACCGGTTTACTTCTGCCTTGGTATCGCAGTAAATGCAGCGGTATTCCCTCTTCTTCCGGTCGGTCAGGACAAATTCCTGGGTGATCTCCTGCTCCACCGTGGTGATGCAGCGGGGATTTTTACATTTGATGATATTGACCAGACGCTCGGGAAGCTCGGTTTTCCTCTTCTCCACGCAGACTTCATTTTCAATGATATTGACCGTGGCTTCCGGGCTGACAAAACTGACGATGTCCAGGTTGACATCGAAATGGGAGTCGATCTTGATGATATCTTTCTTGCCCATTTTCAGGCTCGGTGCATTCTTGATGATGGCGACCGAACAGTCCAGTTTGTCCAGACCCAGCATATTGTACAGCTGCATGCCGCAGCCCGCCGCAATATGGTCTATTACGATTCCGTTTTTTATCGCGTCAATTTTCATGGTTCAGTCCTTTCATACCTTCAGATCCAGCAGTTTCATGATCAGCGCCATCCGCATGAGTTTTCCATAGTACGTCTGGCGGAAATAGCAGGCCCGCGGGTCGTCGTCCACTGCCGTGGAGATCTCATTGACCCTGGGAAGCGGATGCATGACGATCATGTCCTCTCTGGCGAGCTTCATTTTTTCTGTCGTAAGGATATAGCTGTCTTTCAGCCTTACATAGTCTTCTTCGTTGAAGAAACGCTCTTTCTGTACCCTGGTCATATAGAGGATATCCAATGTTCCGATCACTTCATCCAGGGAAGTGCTCTGAACGTAAGGGATCTTTTTGTCCTTGATGTATTCCTGTTTGACAAAACTCGGAAGCTTCAGCTCTTCCGGGGAGATCAGCACGAACTTCACTCCCTCGTAGCGGGACATGGCCTCGATCAGGGAATGGACAGTCCGGCCGAATTTCAGGTCGCCGCACAGGCCGATGGTCAGATGGTCGAACCTGCCTTTTTCATGATGGATCGTCAGAAGGTCCGCCAGGGTCTGGGTCGGGTGATAATGGCCGCCGTCCCCTGCATTGATGATCGGGACCCTTGCGTGCCGGGCAGCCACCAGCGGCGCGCCTTCCTTGGGGTGCCTCATGGCAATGATATCGGCATAGCCGCTGACAATGGCGATGGTGTCAGCCACGCTCTCGCCTTTGGCTGCCGAAGAAGAGGACGCCTCCGAAAATCCCAGCACCTGCCCGCCCAGGGAAAGCATGGCAGACTCAAAGCTGAGCCTGGTCCTGGTGGAGGGTTCGTAAAATAAAGTCGCTAAGATCTTGGACTTGCAGACCTCCCGGTATTTGTCCGGGTCTTCAAGGATGTCATCCGCCACGGCGATTAGTTCATCCAGTTCTTCCACGCTTAAATCAAGAATGTTGATCAGATTTCTCATATACGCTCCTATCTGTCAGCTGCGGATCCAGCTTTCGTCTGATGGATTGTTCCGGAAGGCGATCAGCCTGTCAACGTCCTCCGGCCTGATATAGTTCTCTTCTGCTGCCGTCTGCGCTACCATGTCAAAATCCGTCAGGCTGATATTTTTCACATTTGCCGCTGCCAGACGCTCCAGGCCTTTTTTCATGCCGTACGTGAAAATGCTGACGACGCCCAGCACATCGGCGCCGGCTTCTCTCAGAACATCCACCACTTCCAGAACACTTCCGCCGGTGGAGATCAGATCCTCCACAACTACGACTTTCTGCCCGGGTTCCAGTCTTCCTTCGATCTGGTTTTTGCGGCCATGGTCCTTGGCGCCGGAGCGGACATAACCCATGGGCATTCCCAGAATGTGGGCTGTGATGGCGGCATGGGCGATCCCCGCGGTAGAGGTTCCCATCAGCACTTCTGCCTCAGGGTATTCCGTGCGGATCAGCTCCGCCAGGCCATTTTCCACATGGTCCCTTACCTCCGGGGCGGTCAGGGTCAGCCGGTTGTCGCAATATACCGGGCTCTTGATCCCGCTTGCCCAGGTAAACGGTTCATCCGGCCGGAAAAATACCGCCCGGATCGCCAGAAGGTCTTTTGCGATCTGTTTTCTTCTATCCATTTGGTCATCTCCTTTATATAATGCTATTTGATGCCTCGCGCTGCATTTGCCGGGCTGCGCACGCCGGGCAAAGAAATCTCATCCCACGAATTCCGCCAGGCACCGGTTATATGCTGCCACCGGGTCAGCTGCCGCGGTGATGGAACGGCCTACGACGATGTAGTCCGATCCCAGGTCCTTTGCCCGGGCCGGGGTGGCAATCCTGACCTGGTCGGCGGCGGCGTCATCAGCGAAACGGACGCCGGGGGTCACCGTCAGGAAGGAACTGCCGCACACTTCGTGCACGGTCCCCGCCTCCAGAGGGGAACAGACGACGCCGTCGAGTCCCGCATCCCGGGCATTTTTCGCATAATGGGATACCACTTCGGCCAGCGGCGCGTCGATCAGAAGATCCTTGCGCATCCGCTCCTCGCTGGTGGAGGTCAGCTGCGTTACCGCGATCAGCAGCGGCCTGGTGCCGTCCGGACGGGTAAGCCCTTCTATAGCGGCTTCCATCATGGCTTTTGTTCCGGCGGCATGCAGGTTGCACATGTCCACGTCCAAACGGGACAGAACGCTCATGGCCTTCTTCACCGTATTCGGAATGTCGTGGAGCTTCAGGTCCAGAAAGATCTGATGGCCGCGTTCCTTCAGGGCTCTCACGATCTGCGGGCCCTCTGCATAGAACAGCTCCATGCCGATCTTAACATATGGTTTTCTATCGGTAAACTGATCCAGGAAGGCAAGGGTCTGCTCCCCGGAATCAAAATCGCATGCAATGATCACATCTTTTCCCATGTTTGTTCTCCTTATTCGTAAGGCCGTCTCCGGCCTTTTCTTCAGTTTCTGTGGGCTGCGCCGATGATCTCCCGAAGGCTTGTGATGCCATAACGCTCCATCGTCTCCGGAAGTTCCGCCACGATATCCCGGCAAATGTACGGGTCTGTCAGGTTGGCTGCACCGATCTGTACGGCAGATGCGCCGGCCAGCATCATTTCGATCACGTCTTCCGCACTGGAAACGCCGCCCATTCCCATAATGGGAATCTTCACCGCTTCATAGACCTGGTAGACCATCCTGAGCGCTACCGGGAACACCGCGGGGCCGGAAAAGCCGCCCATTTTGTTCGCGATCACCGGCCGTTTCGTCTTCAGGTCGATCCGCATGCCCAGCAGCGTGTTGATCAGGCTGATGCCGTCCGCGCCTGCATCTTCGCATGCTTTCGCAATGGATACGATATCGGTGACATTGGGCGTCAGCTTGATGTAAACCGGTTTAGAAGTCACCTTTCTGACCGCCGCCGTCACTTCCGCGGCTGCCTCCGGGGAGGTTCCGAAACTGATCCCGCCGCCGTGAACATTGGGACAGCTGACATTGACTTCGAACAGGCCGATCTGTCCGCAGGCATCCAGGCGCCTTACGGTCTCCGCATATTCCTCCACGGAAAAGCCGCTGACATTGGCGATCACTTTTTTATGGAAATAAGTCTGCAGCGCAGGAAGCTGCACGGCCAGAACTTCGTCCACGCCGGGATTCTGAAGGCCTACGGAATTGATCATGCCGGCGGTGCATTCCGCGATCCGCGGCGTCGGATTGCCGAACCGGGGATGCAGGGTGGTCCCTTTGAAGGAAAAGGTTCCCAGGCAGTTGATATCATAAAGCTCCGCAAATTCCTTTCCAAAGCCGAAGGTGCCGCTGGCGGGGATCACGGGATTGTCCAGTTCCCATCCGGAAAGCGTGACTTTTGTGTCTCTTTCCGGCGTTCTGTTTTTCTCGCTCACCATAAGATCTCCTCCCTCTCCAGCACCGGTCCGTCTTTGCAGATCCGCTTGTATCCGGTGATCGTTTTGCAGCTGCAGCCCATGCAGGCGCCGAAGCCGCAGCCCATCCGCTCTTCAAAGCTGAACTGGCCGCTTGTCTTTGCCGCACGGTTGATCGCCCGGAACATAGGCATGGGACCGCAGGTATAGATATAAGAGTAAAATGTTTCCGCCGAAGATCCGCCGCATTCATTTTCCAGCTGCGTCATGCCATCGGTCACGAAGCCTTTTCTTCCATAGGATCCGTCTGCCGTCATGACGATCGTGCGCGCGCCGAGGGAAGAGAATTCCTTCTCATAGAAAACCTCGTCCGCGGTATTGAATCCCAGGATCACGGTCACTTCTTTTCCCATGGCGATGAGTTCCCGGCACAGCCAGTACATGGGAGGGACCCCTGCCCCGCCGCCGATCAGCAGCGGCCTGTCTCCGCATTTGGCAAGGTCATAGCCGTTTCCAAGGCCTGTCAGAAGATCGAGCGACTCGTCCGGCTGCATGGCAGAGAGCTGCTCGGTGCCGTGTCCTACTACCTTATAGATCAGCACCAGGCGGTCTTCAGCTTTGTCGCAGACGGAGATGGGCCGGCGAAGGAACTTTCCTTCCAGCCGGATATTGACGAACTGGCCCGGCGCCGTGATCTGCGAGGTGTCGCCGGAGAGCTCCATCCGGTACACGGATGGGGCCAGGCGTTTATTTTCCATTATCGTAAAGATCGATTGTTTCATGCTTCTTTGTATTCTTGGGTGCCGGACAGCGCCGGCGCTATAGGTTCTTATTTATGCGTCGATAGTGGACACGCAGATGGTGGTCTCTTCCAGCACATCCAGCAGCACGCTCACCGTATCCAGCGCTGTGAAGATGGAAATGCAGTTCTCGGTGGCAATGGAGCGGATCGTGTAGCCGTCGTTGTGGTGTCCCATATTGGCCACGTCGCTGGTATTGATGATATAGGCCACGTGTCCCTGCCGGAGGGCATTGGGGATATCGTCGCTTCCCTCGCTGACTTTCTTCAGCACGCGGGTGCGGATGCCGTGCTCCTTCAGGAACTTCGCCGTGCCGGAAGTGGCTTCGATGTTGAATCCCATATTGTAGAACCGCTGGATCATCGGCAGTGCCTGCTCTTTGTCCTTGTCAGCGATGGTCACGAAGACCGTGCCATAGTTCTGCAGCTTGAGGCCTGCTGCCTGCAGCGCTTTGTAAAGGGCCCTGTTCAGTTTGTCGTCGTAGCCGATGGCTTCGCCGGTGGACTTCATCTCCGGGGACAGGTAGGCGTCGAGGCCTTTGATCTTATTGTAGGAGAAGACCGGGGATTTCACGTACCAACGCTTCTTCTCTTCCGGATAAATATCGAAATACCCCAGCTCCTTGAGGGATTTGCCTAGGATCACTTCCGTGGCGATGTCCGCCAGGGAATAGCCCGTGGACTTGGACAGGAACGGAACCGTCCGGGAGGAACGGGGGTTGACTTCGATGATGTAGACATCGTCATTTTTATCCACGATGAACTGGATGTTGTAAAGGCCGATGATGCCGATGGCAAGACCCAGTTTTTTCGCGTACTGCAGGATAACGCCCTTCACCTTGTTGCTGATGCTGAAGGACGGATACACGCTGATGGAGTCGCCGGAATGGATGCCGGTCCTTTCCACCAGTTCCATGATGCCCGGCACGAAGACATTGCGGCCGTCGCAGATGGCGTCGATCTCCACTTCCTTGCCTTCGATATATTTGTCTACCAGCACCGGCTTGTCCGCATCGATCTCCACCGCATTTTTCAGGTAATGCCTGAGCTGCTCTTCGCCGGCCACGATCTGCATCGCCCGGCCGCCCAGAACGAAGGACGGACGGACCAGTACGGGATAGCCGATCTCGCTGGCAGCCCGGACGCCTTCTTCAATGCTGGTGACGGCTTCGCCTCTTGGCTGGGGGATCTGCAGGTCTTCCAGGAGCTGCTCGAACTGCTTGCGGTCCTCTGCCCGGTCAATGGCGGCGCAGTCGGTTCCGATGATCTTCACGCCGCGGTCGAACAGCGGCCTTGCCAGGTTCACTGCCGTCTGCCCGCCGAGAGAAGCGATCACGCCTTCCGGCTGTTCGAACTCCAGGATGTTCATGACATCCTCCGGTGTCAGCGGCTCAAAATACAGTTTGTCTGCGGTAGTATAGTCGGTGGAGACGGTCTCCGGATTGTTGTTGATGATAATGGCTTCGTAGCCGGATTTGCGGATCGTCCAGACCGCATGGACCGTGGAATAATCGAACTCCACGCCCTGTCCGATACGGATGGGACCGGCACCCAGCACCACGATTTTCTTCCTGTCGGTAAGGACGGATGCATTTTCTCCTGTGTAAGAGGAGTAGAAATACGGGATATACGCGCCGGTGTGCAGCGTATCCGCCATGCGGTAGACCGGCATGATGCCGTTATTTTTGCGAAGGGCAAATACCTCCACTTCCCGCATCTTCCAGGTCTTCGCGATATAAGAGTCCGCGAAGCCCATTTTCTTTGCTTCCTTCAGGACTGCCAGATTGCCCGGGTTTTGAGCGAGGACTGTTTCGTAGTCCACGATCTTTTTGATGGATTTCAGGAACAGCGGCGTGATCTTCGTGATCTCGTACAGCTCCTCGATGCTCATGCCGAGCCGCATCAGACGGGCGATGACGAAGATAGCGTCGTCACGGAAGGAGGAGATGTATTCCACCAGCTCTTCTTTGGTCTTGCCGTCGTATTTGGCCATGTAGAAATGATCCACGCCGATCTCCAGGCTACGGACGGATTTGAGCATGCATTCCTCCAGGTTGGAGCCGATGCCCATGACCTCGCCGGTGGCTTTCATCTGGGTGCCCAGGATGTTGGACGCGCCTGAGAATTTATCAAACGGGAACCGCGGGAATTTGGCGACCACATAATCCAGCACCGGCGCCGTATGGGCGGTGGTGTTGGCGATCCTGATCTCGTCCAGGGTCATTCCGACGGCGATCTTGGCCGTTACCTTGGCAATGGGATAGCCGCTGGCCTTGGACGCCAGTGCTGAGGAACGGGAGACTCTCGGGTTGACCTCGATCAGATAGTAGGTACTGGAAAATGGATCCAGGGCGAACTGGACGTTGCAGCCGCCGTTGATCTTCAGAGCCCGGATCAGCTTGATGGCGCTTTCGTTCAGCATGTTCAGGTCCTCATCGCTGAGGGACATAATAGGCGCTACCACAATGGAATCGCCGGTATGCACGCCCACCGGGTCCACATTTTCCATGCCGCAGATAGTGATGACGTTATCTTCGGCGTCCCGCATCATTTCAAATTCGATCTCTTTATAGCCCTTCACGCTCTTTTCGATCAGGACCTGATGCACCGGGGAAAGCTTGAAGGCGTTGAGCCCAATTTCCTCCAGTTCCTTTTCATTGTTGGCAAATCCGCCGCCGGTGCCGCCCAGGGTGAAAGCCGGCCGGAGGACCACCGGGTAGCCGATCTCATTGGCTGCCTTTTTCGCCTCCTCCAGGTTGTAGGTGATCTCAGAGGGGATCACGGGCTCTCCGATGCTCTCGCACAGTTCCTTGAACAGTTCCCGGTCTTCCGCCTGCTCGATGCTGTGGCCGGAGGTGCCCAGAAGCTCCACGCCGCACTCCTTCAAAATGCCTTTGCGCTCCAGCTGCATGGCCATGTTGAGGCCCGTCTGGCCGCCGATGCCCGGGATGATGGCATCCGGACGCTCGTAGCGCAGGATCTTGGCGATGTATTCCAGCGTCAGCGGCTCCATGTACACTTTGTCCGCGATCGCCGTGTCGGTCATGATCGTGGCCGGATTGGAGTTGCATAACAGTACCTCGAACCCTTCCTCCTTCAACGCCAGACACGCCTGGGTCCCTGCATAGTCAAACTCTGCTGCCTGCCCGATAACGATCGGTCCGGAGCCGATGATCATGATCTTTTTTAAATCCGTTCTCTTTGCCATATGGCCTCCTCTTTCTTTATCTTTACTGATTGTTTTTTTATTGTGCGCTGCTTTGTGTTTCTGCAACTGGGTTTATATGCGTTTTTTCAGTTTTATTATTTTCGCATGAGTTTTTGCTAGGGTATTTCATGCGTTTTTTTACTTTTGCATTTTTCGCATGAGTTTTTGCCGGAGTTTTCCATGCGTTTTTTCACTTTTGCATTTTTCGCATGAAAATCTGCTCAACTTTTTCATGCGTTTTTTTAATTCTGTTATTTTCGCATGAAAACTCAACTGATTTTTACATGCGTTTTTTCAATTTCACTCATTTCGCATGAAAATTCGTCCGATTTCATCATGCGAATCTGCAGTTTTCGCAATTTCGCATAAGAGTAGCCGTGCATGAGTGGCCATTCGAAAACGGCCATGCATAAGCGGCGGCTTCAGAACCTTCCGTCCTGATAAACGACCTCGCCCCGGCACACGGTCAGAAGGCATCTGCCCTTTACTTCCCATCCCGCAAACGGCGTGGCCCGTCCCATGGAGGCGAACTCCGCCGGATCGATCACATAGGGCGTAGCGGTCTCGAACACCGTGAAATCATCGCCGGTAGCAAGGCCGAACCGCTTCTTCGGGTTGTCGATCATCAATTGCAGGAGCCTTTCCAGGGAAATGACGCCGGGCAGCACCAGATGGGTGTACAGGAGGGCAAATGCGCTCTCCAGTCCCACAACGCCCATGGCGCTTCCTGCCAGGCCTTTGGCCTTTTCCTCTACGCTATGCGGTGCATGATCCGTGGCGATCATATCGATGGTGCCGTCCTTGATGCCTTCCAGCAGAGCGGCCTGATCTTCCCGGCTCCTTAAGGGCGGGTTCATTTTAAAACGTCCTTCTTCCTGCAGATCGTCTTCACTAAGGAGCAGGTAATGAGGCCCTGTTTCGCAGGTCACATCGATCCCTTCCGCCTTGGCACGGCGGATCAGTTCCACGCTTTCTTTCGTGGAAATGTGGCAGACATGATAGCTGCAGCCCGTCTCCCGGGCCAGGACAAGATCCCTTGCGATCTGCTCGTACTCCGAGGCGGAGCAGATCCCTTTGTGTCCGTGCTCCCGGGCATACCGGCCGTCATGGATATAACCGCCTTTTAACAGGCTGTTCACTTCACAGTGGGCGGCGATTAGTTTATGCAGGCCGGCGGCTTTGTGCATGGCGCGGCGCATCATGTCATCTGACTGGACGCCCCTTCCGTCGTCGGAAAATGCGCAGACGCTGTCCGCCATTTCTTCCATATCGGCCAGCTCCTCCCCCTTTTCTCCTTTGGTAATGGCACCGTAGGGGATCGTACGGATCAGGCCGTCCCGGCGGATGATGGAAAGCTCTTCTTCCAGATGTGCTGCGGTATCCGGCACAGGATTCAGGTTCGGCATCGGACAGACAGCGGTATAGCCGCCCCTGGCTGCCGCCATGGTGCCGGTCCGGATGGTCTCTTTATAAGAAAAACCCGGCTCCCGCAAATGTACATGCACATCTGCGAGACCGGGCAATATCAGACAATGATCTGTCGCTTCCTCTTCCGGGCCGAGCTTATCAATAAAAACAAGATGCCCTTCCCTGACGGTCACATTCCGGACAGATAAGATCCCATCCTTATATATGGTCGCATTCCTGTAAACTGCGGTCATTCGATACCTCTCTTTATTACTTGCCGTGTCTGTATCTGAATTATAGTAGCACAGGAAATATTCAATATCAATCTGTTATTTTATCAGATTCCTGCCAGCGTTATTTTATCAGATTCCTGCCAGCGTTCCGATCAGGTTTGCCATTTCCGACACGGCAGCCGGGTCGATCTTGCTGTTCATGGCCTCTTCGACCGGTACATAGATCAGGTCTTCTCCCTTTAACCCGACGGCGACTCCGCTGATCTCCTGCGCCAGAAGATCCACCGCATAAGCTCCGAGCCGGCTGGCGATCACCCGGTCCTTGGCAGAAGGGCTGCCTCCTCGCTGGGTATATCCCAGAACGGTCGCGCGCACTTCCTGCCCCGACAGCACCTCAATGATTCTGGCAATGCCGGAACTGGTCAGATATTTGCCGGAAATCCCGCTCAGGCTCTCATTCCCCTCACAGATTGCATCCACATCGCTGGTCAGAGAGCTTCCGGCACCTTCCGCGAAGATCATGATCATGGTGTTTTTGCCGTTCATGGCTGCCCATTTTACTTTTTCCGCCACTTCTTCAATGCTCCAGGGGATCTCGGGTACCATCACGATCTCCGCGCCGGATGCAATGCCTGTATGAAAGGCGATCTCGCCGCAGTCCCTTCCCATTACGGTAACCAGGCTGGCCCGTTCATGGGAGCCGCAGGTATCGCGGATGCGGTCAATATTTTCAATGGCAGTATCGATCGCCGTGTCGAAGCCGATGCAATAATCGGTATAGCCCAGGTCATTGTCGATCGTGCCGGGGACTCCGATCACCGGAAATCCCAGTTCCTTCAGGCTTGCGGCGCCGTGAAAGGTTCCGTTCCCGCCGATGCAGACCAGTCCTTCCACCCCGAGGGATCTCATGTTCTCTACTGCTTTGATCTGGTTTTCCTTTTCCAGGAAATCCAGGCATCTGGCCGTCATCAGAAACGTTCCGCCCCGGTGCACGGTGCCCGACACTTCCCTGGAAGTCAGTACGGTAAAATCGTCCTGGTTGGAACTGCTGCGCATGAGTACTCCGTTGAACCCGCGCTTAAACCCGATCGTGGAAATGCCGCGGCTCAGCCCGGCCCTGACGACGGCACGGATGGCTGCATTCATTCCCGGTGCATCTCCGCCTGATGTTAATACTCCGATCCTTTTCATATGTGCTCTCCTGTCTTTTTGTTTTTTATCCGAAATGCTTAGATTGAAGATATTCTAATTTGCCTGAAAATTCAATACCGGAAACGCACAAAAAAACGGCGGGATACCGCCGCCGGCAGCAGACCTTCGCTGCCCGGGTATTCCGCCTGAAAGAAATGAGAAAAAGTGAACTGTCGTTTATGCTTCAGGAAGGGTGTCCGCATACATGCCTTTCCGGAAAAAGGATGCGGCAAATAAAATAACGGAATCAACGATGATCAGTATTGTCTTCATGGTATTCTCCCTTCCGCCGGCGTGGCCGGTCTGTTCGGTATGTTTTCTTGGATCGGTTTGGTTTGTTTTTCTTTTGTTGTGCGTATCTTATAAAAAAAAGACCGGGAATTCCTACATAGCAATGCCGCAGTTTTGCCACAAAAATGCAACAGCGACCGCCTTTCCCGTCTGTTGTAAAAATACACAAAAAAACCTGGATTTTGCGCTGATATTATGGGGTTTTGGGCAGGCTGTTTTCCTTGAAAAGGGGCTATCTGCATGTTAAAATTTTGATGTAAACAATGATTCTTTGTGACTGACGGATTTTGCAGGGAACTGCAGGGGAGCAAAGAATACGCAGTGCGATGCAGCTGCATTCGCAAGCCGACCGTCTGGGCACAGTTAAAACTCTTTTAACTGCGCTTCTTTTTATTTTTAAGGAGATTTTTTCATGAAAAAAGTCGGAATCATCATGGGCAGCGACAGCGATCTGCCCGTCGTCCAGAAAGCCATCGACATGCTGAAGGACCTTCAGATCCCATTTGAAGTACACGTTTATTCCGCACACCGCACTCCCGACGAGGCCAGGGATTTTGCCCGCAGCGCCAGGGAGAACGGTTTTGGCGTCTTGATCGGCGCAGCTGGTATGGCTGCCCACCTTGCCGGAGCGATCGCAGCCAACACTACGCTCCCGGTCATCGGGATCCCGTGCAAGGGGCCTGTTCTGGACGGCCTTGACGCCCTTCTTTCCACGGTGCAGATGCCTTCCGGCATCCCTGTTGCAACCGTGGCGATCAATGGCGCAGCCAACGCGGCTCTGCTTGCGGCGCAGATCCTGGCAGTCTCCGACCCTGAGCTGGCCGGAAAACTGGACGCCATGAGAGCAGCCGGTGCAGAGAAGGTGCTTCAGAAAGACGCCGCTCTGGCGCAGCAGTTCAACCGGTAATAAGCTGTCTTACATATGCAGCAGCTTCACGATACAGAAAGGTGGTTTTATTAAATGGGAGGATTTTTCGGAGCAGTCGGCACGGAAGATATCATGACTGACGTATTCTTCGGTGTGGACTACCATTCTCATCTCGGAACCAGAAGCGGCGGTCTTGCCGCATTTAACACAGAAGTAGGTCTTCAGCGCAAAATCCACAGCATCGGAAACTCCCCGTTCCGTACGAAATTTGAAGGGATCCTGGACAGCATGTCCGGGCACGCAGCCCTGGGCTGCATCAATGCCAGCGACCCCCAGCCTCTGCTGGTCCGCTCCAGACTTGGAAGCTACGCCATTGCTTTTGTGGGGATCATCAACAACACGCAGGAGTTGGTGGAAGAATACATTGAACAGCCCGGCGGCCAGGTCACAGCTCTCACCGGCGGCGGCGTCAACTCCACCGAACTGGTGGCGGCGCTGATCAACCGCAAATCCACCTTTGCGGAAGGGATCCGCTTCGCCCAGGAAAAGATCGACGGCACAGCACTGATCCTGATCCTGACAGACCACGGTTCCATTATCGCGGCAAGAGACAAACGCGGCGTCCTGCCGGTGCATATCGGCATGAAGGACGGTGCCCGCTGCGTCTCCTTTGAAGATTTTGCCTATCAGAAACTGGACTACCAGCATGAATATGAATTAAAGGCCGGCGAGATCGCCGAGATCACCCAGGACAAGACGACCATTCTTGCCGAGGGGACGGATCAGATGAAGATCTGCGCCTTCCTGTGGACGTATTACGGATTCCCCACCGCCTGCTACCAGGGCATCAACGTGGAATACATGCGCTGCAGGAACGGGGAGATCATGGCCCGCAATGAAATGGAACGGGGAACACTGCCCGAGGCGGATTTCGTCGCCGGCGTTCCGGATTCCGGCACGCCCCACGCCATCGGCTTCGCCAACAAGAGCCATCTGACCTTCGGACGTCCCTTCATCAAATACACCCCCACCTGGCCCCGCAGCTTCATGCCGCCGACCCAGGCGGACCGGAACCGTATCGCAAAGATGAAGCAGATCCCCATCGACTGCCTGATCCGCGATAAGGAACTTCTTTTCGTGGACGATTCCATCGTCCGGGGTACCCAGATGAGGGAGACCGTGGAATTCCTCTACGAAAGCGGCGCGAAAGCCGTCCATATGCGTTCCGCCTGCCCGCCCCTGATGTACGGATGCAAGTATCTGAACTTCTCCAGGGCGACCTCGGATATGGAACTGATCACCCGCTCCACCATCATGGAGCTGGAAGGGGAAGAAGGCCTGAAGCATGTGGACGAATACAGCGATTCCACCACAGAGCGCGGCAAGAACATGCGCAAGGCCATTTGCGAGAAGCTTCACATGGCTTCCCTGGAGTTTCAGTCGGTAGAAGGCCTGGTGGAAGCCATCGGCCTGGACAGATGCAAGCTGTGCACCTACTGCTGGACCGGGGAAGAGTAAGGGAAAGGAGATCATTATGCACGAAAATTCCAGATCAGACGTATACGCTGCTGCCGGCGTGGACATTACCGCCGGATACAAGGCAGTGGAGCTGATGAAAAAACATATTGCCAGGACCATGGTCCCGGGAGTCTGCTCCGATGTGGGCGGCTTCGGCGGCCTTTTTGAACTGGACCTGGAAGGGATCAGAAAGCCCGTTCTCGTAAGCGGCACCGACGGCGTCGGCACCAAACTGAAACTGGCGTTTCTTCTGAACAAGCACGACACGGTGGGCATCGACTGCGTCGCCATGTGCGTCAACGACATCATCTGCTGCGGTGCGAAGCCTTTATTCTTCCTGGATTATATTGCCTGCGGCAAGAACTACCCGGAGAAGATCGCCGATATCGTCAGCGGTATCTGCGAAGGATGCGTTCAGTCCGGCGCGGCACTCATAGGCGGCGAGACCGCAGAAATGCCCGGCTTTTATCCGGTAGACGAATACGACCTGGCCGGCTACTGCACCGGCGTGGTGGACAAGGATGCGATCATCGACAACAAGACCATGGAAGCCGGCGATGTGATCATTGCCCTTCCCTCCAGCGGCGTCCATTCCAATGGATTCTCCCTGGCGCGCAAGGTCTTTGACGTGGAACACGCCGATATCACTTCCCCGGTTCCGGAACTGGGCGGCAGATCCATCGGAGAAACGCTCCTGACCCCCACCAGGATCTATGTAAAGCCGGTGCTGGCCCTGACGCAGAAGGTCCGCGTAAAAGGCATCTCCCATATTACCGGCGGCGGTTTTTACGAGAACATCCCCCGCAGCATCCCGAAAGGACTGGGCGCCCGTATTGAACGGAGTAAGATCAAGGTCCTTCCAATCTTCGACCTGCTGGCGAAGAAAGGCGGCATCTCCGAGCGGGATATGTTCAATACCTTCAACATGGGCGTCGGTATGAGCATCATCGTTTCTGCAGCAGATGCGGACACTGCCCTTCGTATCCTGGAGGAACAGGGCGAAAAGCCGTATATCATCGGCGAGATCGTCGCATCCGACGAGCCCATCGCCATTATCTGAGGAATCCATTATGAAAAAGAAACAAACCGCCAACATTGCTGTCCTGGTCTCAGGCGGCGGCACCAATCTGCAGGCACTGATCAACGCCCAGAACAAGGGGATCCTGACAAGCGGCCGGATCGTCCTTGTGATCTCTAACAACGCGAACGCATTTGCCCTGACCCGGGCGCAGCGCGCCGGCATCGACACCGCCGTGATCACCCGGAAGGAAGCCGGCTCCCAGGAAGCCATGGAACGCAGGATCTGCGAAACGCTTGATTCCTACAAGATCGACCTGATCATCCTGGCCGGATTCATGAGCATCCTGAGCGCGGATTTTACCGGCCGGTACGACCATCGTATCATCAACGTGCATCCGTCTCTCATCCCTTCCTTCTGCGGCGAGGGATTCTACGGACTCCGGGTGCATGAAGCGGCTCTCGCCAAGGGGGTCAAAGTCACCGGCGCCACGGTGCATTTTGTGAACGAGATCCCGGACGGCGGCGATATCATTTTGCAGAAAGCGGTCAATATAAAGGAAGACGACACGCCCGAGACCCTGCAGAAGCGGGTCATGCGGCTGGCCGAATGGAAACTCCTGCCGGCTGCCGCCGAAAAGGTGTCCCGGCAGCTTCTGGAACAGTGAGCTGCGGCGTTTAGGCGCAGTAAACTGCAGCGGATTTGGACGCTGCACTGCCGGTTTTCATGTTTATTTGAAAAAATGATAATTCCGCATGACATTTTCAAGGCGATTTTCATGTGAATTCTTCAAAAATGAAAAAACGCATGAAAAAAACGGGCGAGATTTCATGTGAAAATCAAAAAAGTGAATAAACGCATGAAAAACCGCGGCAAAAACTCATGCGAAATCCGCAAAACCGAAAAACCGCATGAAAAGGCCCCGCCGGGCGATCATACAAAACAATAAGCAACCATCACATGACAACCAATATAAAAGAAAAGAGGTACTTCATGGATATTTACAAAATCAATGACATCGGGCAGCTGATCGAAGGAAACTCCTATGTAGGAAGAGGCATCGTGATCGGAAAGAGCCAGGACGGCAAAAAAGCCTGCAGCGCATATTTCATCATGGGCCGTTCCGCCAACAGCCGGAACCGGATCTTTACGGAAAAAGACGGCGCTGTCTACACCGAGCCCTTTGACGCTTCCAAAGTGGAAGATCCCAGCCTGATCATCTACGCGGCGGTCCGGGAATTTGAAAACAAACTGATCGTGACCAACGGCGATCAGACCGACACCATCTATGATCATCTGGAAAAGGGCAAATGCTTCAAATGCGCTCTGGCCACCCGCGAGTTCGAGCCGGACGCTCCGAACTTTACCCCGAGGATCAGCGGCATGCTGACCTTTGAAAACGGCGATTTTACTTATGAAATGAGCATCCTCAAGAGTGCGGACGCACAGGGTTCCGCCTGCAACCGCTACACCTTCTCCTATGCGCCTTTAGCAGGACTGGGACATTTCCTTCACACCTATGTGTGTGACGGCAGCCCGATCCCGACCTTCCAGGGAGAACCGGAACGGGTCGCGATCCCAGACGATATCGACGAGTTCACCGACAAACTGTGGGCAGCACTGGATGCAGACAACAAAATCTCACTGTATGTCCGTTACACAGACCTTGCAGACGGCAGCACCGAAAGCCGCCTGATCAATAAAAATGCCTGAGTAAACTTTGAAAAATGAGGAGAATACCATGAAAGAATTTGAACTGAAATACGGATGCAACCCCAACCAGAAACCGGCGAAGATCTATATGCACGACGGCAGCGATCTTCCTCTGGAGATCCTGAGCGGAAAACCGGGATATATCAATTTCCTGGACGCTTTCAACTCCTGGCAGCTGGTGAAGGAACTGAAAGCACAGCTGGGTCTTCCGGCCGTGACTTCCTTCAAGCATGTCAGCCCTACCTCCGCCGCGGTGGGCATTCCCATGTCCGATAAGCTGAAGAGAGCCTGCTTCGTGGATGACATCGAAGGCCTTGACGATTCACCGGTGGGACTTGCCTATGCAAGAGCCAGAGGCACGGACCGCATGTGCTCCTTCGGTGACTGGGTTGCCCTTTCCGACGTCTGCGACGTGACCACTGCCAAAATGCTGAAGCGGGAAGTTTCCGACGGCGTGATCGCGCCGGGCTACGAGCCGGAAGCGCTTGAGATCTTAAAGACCAAGAGAAAAGGCAATTACAACATCATCCAGATCGATCCCGATTACATTCCGGATCCGGCGGAGCACAAACAGGTCTTCGGCATCACCTTTGAACAGGGACGGAACAATTTCGAGATCAACAAGGAACTCCTTTCCAATATCGTAACGAAGAACAAAGACCTGCCGGACAGCGCGATCCGCGACCTGATCATTTCCCTGATCACCCTGAAATACACCCAGTCCAACTCCGTGTGCTTCGCAGTTGACGGACAGGCCATCGGCGTCGGCGCCGGACAGCAGTCCCGTATCCACTGCACGCGTCTCGCGGGCAGCAAGGCAGACACCTGGTTCCTGCGTCAGTACGACAAGGTCCTGAACCTTCCGTTCAAGCCCGAACTGGGACGTCCCGACAGAGACAATGTCATCGACGGCTACATCAACAAGAACGAAGAAGATGTCTGCGCGGACGGCAACTGGCAGAAATATTTCACCCGCCAGCCGGAGCCGCTGACAGCTGAGGAAGCAAGAGCGTACCTGGATACTGTTGACGGCGTTGCCCTGGGTTCCGACGCATTCTTCCCCTTCAGCGACAACATCGAGCGCGCGAAGAAGAGCGGCGTGAAATACATCGCAGAGCCGGGCGGCTCCATCCGCGACGACCTGGTGATCGAGTGCGCCGACAAGTACGGCATGGCCATGGCATTTACCGGCATGAGACTGTTCCATCATTGATGATGCGCCGCATGCAGCGGAACAAACTCATAGAATAAAGGGAGATAAAATATGAAATTACTGGTAGTAGGCGGAGGCGGCCGCGAACACGCCATCATCCGGAAGCTGGAGGAAAATCCTTCCGTGGAGACGATCTACGCTCTTCCCGGAAACGGGGGCATCGCAAAGGATGCGCAGTGCGTCCCCATCAGCGCAACGGATATCGAAGGCATTACCGCTTTTGCGAAGGAACATGCCATTGATTATGCGGTGGTGGCACCGGACGATCCATTGGTTTTAGGCTGCGTGGACGAACTGGAAAAAGCAGGCATCCCCTGCTTCGGTCCCGAAGCAAAAGCCGCCATCATCGAAGGCAGCAAAGTCTTTTCCAAGGATCTGATGAAAAAATACGGCATCCCCACGGCTGCCTATGAAACCTTCCGGGATATGGACCAGGCCCTGGCTTACCTGGAGACCGCTCCGATCCCCACCGTCATCAAGGCAGACGGTTTGGCTCTCGGCAAAGGCGTGATCATCGCCCAGACCCTGGAAGAAGCGAAGACCGCGGTCAAGGAAATGATGCAGGACAAGAAGTTCGGCAAGAGCGGCGAGCAGATCGTGATCGAACAGTTCCTGACAGGACCGGAAGTATCTGTTCTGTCCTTCACCGACGGAAAGACCGTTGTCCCCATGATCTCTTCCATGGACCACAAGCGGGCCGGAGATCATGATACGGGACTGAATACCGGCGGCATGGGCACCATTGCGCCGAATCCCTACTATACGGAAGAGATCGCGAAGCAGTGCATGGAAGAGATCTTCCTTCCCACCATCCACGCCATGAACCAGGAAGGAAGGACCTTTAAAGGGTGTCTGTATTTCGGCCTGATGTTAACGCCGGACGGCCCGAAGGTCATCGAATACAACTGCCGGTTCGGCGATCCCGAGACCCAGGTGGTGCTGCCTCTTCTGGAAAGCGACCTGCTGACCGTCATGCAGGCAGTCACGAACGGCACTCTGGCTGAGACCCCGGTGCGGTTCAGCCACAAGCACGCCTGCTGTGTGATCATGGCATCGGAAGGATACCCTGTTTCTTACGAGAAGGGTTATGAGATGCAGATCCCGGCGGAAACAGAGCCCTATGTCTATGTGGCCGGTGCGAAACTGGATGGGGAAAAGCTCCTTACCAACGGTGGCCGTGTCCTGGGCGTTACCGCTGTGGAAGATTCCCTGGAAGAAGCGATCCGCTCTTCCTATGAAAAAGTGGAAACCATCTCCTTCGGCAATGCCTATTACCGGCACGACATCGGCCAGAGAGCCCTCGCCGCCCTGAAGGACTGAGGCGTCTCGTGCGATCGTTTTATACGATTTATTACGTACTGTGTACTTTATGATCGATCATGCACCTTTTGCGGAATTTCGTATCTGTGTGCTTATTTTCTGATTGTGTCCCGGATACCCGGGTCCTGTCGGAAAGTGAATAGAATCTGAGCTTTCCGACAGGACCCGGGTGTCCGGGATAGCTGCAAAAAAAGAACGGAGTAAGAAATGGTTTACCGAGTATTTGTTGAAAAAAAACCGGAACTGGCCCATGAAGCAAACACCCTGCTGACAGAAGCCAGGACCCTCCTGGGGATCCCGGCTCTTGAACGCGTGCGTCTGCTGAACCGCTATGACGCGGAAAATATTTCCGAAGAGCTGTTCCGCTACGCAACGACGACGGTCTTTTCGGAGCCCCAGCTGGACATTGTCACAGAGCAGCTGGATGCAGTGGAATCAAGCCGCGTCCGGATCTTTGCCGTGGAATATCTGCCCGGTCAGTTTGACCAGCGGGCGGATTCCGCCGCACAGTGCATCCAGATCATCAGCCAGAAAGAGCGTCCTCTGATCCGGACCGCCAAAGTCTATATCCTGGAAGGCGATCTTCTTCCGGAAGACGTGGAGAAGATCAAGAAATACGTCATCAACCCGGTGGAAGCCAGGGAAGCTTCCATGGATCTTCCGGAAACCCTCAGCATCAGATATGACATCCCGACTAAGGTCATGACCATGGACGGATTCATTTCCCTGAACAAAGAAGAACTGGCGGACATGATCAAGCAGTACGGTCTGGCCATGGATCTGGATGATATCCTGTTCTGTCAGGCGTATTTCCAGTCGGAGCACCGGGATCCCACCATCACGGAGATCCGGGTCATCGACACCTACTGGTCGGACCACTGCAGACATACCACGTTCCAGACCATCATTGACAACGCCTCCTTCGACGAGCCGCAGATCCAGAAGACCTACGAAGAGTATCTGGAAACCAGGAAAGAACTGGGCCGCACCAAGCCCATCTGCCTGATGGACCTGGGTACCATTGCTGCAAAAGCCCTGAAGAAACAGGGCGTCCTGACCAAGCTGGATGAAAGCGAAGAGATCAACGCCTGTACCGTGAAAGTGAACGTCACTGTGGACGGCAAGGAAGAGCCATGGCTCCTTCTGTTTAAAAATGAGACCCATAACCATCCGACCGAGATCGAACCTTTCGGTGGAGCAGCCACCTGTATCGGCGGCGCCATCCGCGATCCCCTGTCGGGCAGATCCTATGTATACGGCGCCATGCGTGTGACCGGCGCGGCAGATCCATTAAAGCCGATCGACGAGACCATCAAGGGCAAGCTTCCCCAGAGAAAGATCGTGACCACGGCTGCCGCCGGCTACTCTTCCTACGGCAACCAGATCGGCCTAGCCACGGGTATCGTAGATGAGATCTACCATCCCGGCTATGCCGCCAAGCATATGGAGATCGGCGCCGTGATCGCAGCGGCTCCCGCGGAAAATGTCCGCCGGGAAGTTCCGGTCCCCGGCGATATCGTTATCCTGCTGGGCGGAGCCACCGGCCGTGACGGCTGCGGCGGAGCCACCGGCTCTTCCAAATCCCACACAGTGGAATCCCTGGAGACCTGCGGTGCAGAAGTCCAGAAGGGCAATGCCCCGGAAGAAAGAAAGCTCCAGCGGCTGTTCCGCAACAAGGACGCTTCCCTGATGATCAAGCGCTGCAATGATTTCGGTGCCGGCGGCGTTTCCGTCGCCATCGGCGAACTGGCAGCCGGTCTTGAGATCGACCTGAATGCGGTCCCGAAAAAATACGACGGCCTGGACGGCACAGAACTGGCCATCAGCGAGAGCCAGGAGCGTATGGCCGTGGTGATCGAGCCTCATAACCTGGAGGCGTTCCTGAAACTGGCCGATCAGGAAAACCTGATGGCAACGCCGGTGGCGGTAGTTACGGAAAATCCGCGCCTCACCATGCACTGGAACGGCAATACCATCGTGGATATCAGCCGGGAATTCCTGGATTCCAACGGTGCGGAAAAACATATCACCGTAGAAGCGGCTCCGGCGATCCCGGCGGAAAAGAAGATCTCCGGTTCCTTTACCGAAAACCTGCTGAAGACCGCGGACGACCTGAACACCTGCTCCAAGAGAGGCCTTGCGGAGCGGTTTGACTCCACCATCGGCGCAGGCACGGTCCTGATGCCCTTCGGCGGCAAGAACCAGCTGACCCCGGCTCAGGCCATGGTCCAGAAGATCTCCGTGGAGAAAAAGCATACCGACGACTGCTCTTTGATGGCATTTGGCTATAATCCGTACATTTCGGAAAAGAGTCCTTACCACGGCGCTTACCTGGCGGTGGTGGAATCCGTCAGCAAGCTGATCGCCTGCGGCGCGAAATTTGAAGATGTATATCTCACTTTCCAGGAATACTTCGAGCGGCTCGGAAAAGACAGCAAACGCTGGGGCAAGCCCTTCTCCGCTCTTCTCGGCGCGTTCAAGGCACAGATGGGACTGAAGGTGGCGGCCATCGGCGGCAAAGACTCCATGAGCGGTACCTTTGAAGACCTGGATGTTCCGCCCACACTGGTATCCTTTGCCGTGACCACGGAAAAGACAGACCACATCATTTCCCCGGAATTCAAGACCCCGGGCAACAAAGTGATCCTTCTGACACCGGAACACGACGAGACTCGGCTTCCCGTGACCTCTTCTTTGCTGGCGGTGTACAACATCGTAACGGAACTGGTCCGCAGCGGCGTGGCGGTGTCCTGCTACACGCCGGGCATGGGCGGCATCGGCGAAGCCGTCATGAAGATGGCCTTCGGCAACGGCCTGGGATTTGCTTTCAATGATACGCTGGATGTGGAAGATATCTTCCGTTACTGCTACGGCTCCTTCCTGCTGGAAGTGACAGAGGACATTGATCCGGAGCGCGTGATCGGCGTCGTAACGGATAACGGCACTATCACATACGGCGAGGAATCCGTCAGTCTGGAAGAGCTCCTGAAGGTCTACGAAGGAAAGCTCGAGAGCGTCTTCCCATGCAATATCCCGGATGCAAAGACGCCGGCGGTCAACTATACCTATGACGCGGCAGATCATCCGGAGCAAACGTTAAAAGCTGCTTCTCCGGCGTTTAAGACTGCCCGTCCGAAGGTGCTGATCCCGGCATTCCCCGGCAGCAACTGCGAAATGGATACGGCCAAAGCCATGGCTGACGCAGGAGCGGATCCGCGGGTCATGGTCATCAACAACCTGACCGCCGACGGCATCAGCCGCAGCGTCGAAGAGTTTGCCGAAGAGCTGAAGACTGCTCAGATGATCTTCATCCCCGGCGGCTTCTCCGGCGGCGACGAACCGGACGGCAGCGGCAAGTTTATTACCGCATTTTTCAGAAATGCTGCGATCAAGGAAGGCGTTACAGAACTGCTGGAGCAGCGTGACGGCCTGATGGCCGGTATCTGCAACGGCTTCCAGGCGCTGATCAAGCTAGGTCTGGTGCCCTTCGGAAAGATCATTGACACGGACGAGAGTTGTCCGACCCTGACCTTCAACACCATCGGACGTCACCAGTCCAGGATCGTCCGTACCCGGGTCGCATCCAACAAATCCCCCTGGCTGAGCCTGACAAAACCGGGAGAGATCTACTTTGTACCGATCTCCCACGGCGAAGGACGGTTCCTGGCCAGTGAGGAACTGATCGCGCAGCTGGCGGCAAACGGACAGATCGCCACCCAGTATGTGGATCTGGACGGAAATGCTTCCGCCGATATTCATTTTAACCCCAACGGCTCCATGCATGCCATCGAAGGCATCACGTCCCCGGACGGCCGCGTGTTCGGCAAAATGGGACACAGCGAAAGGATCGGTTCCGGCCTGTATAAGAATGTACCGGGCGAATACGACATCCGCATGTTTGAAGCTGCTGTAAAATATTTCAAATAATTATAATTCTCAGGAGGTAGTACCATTATGGCTTATTTATCTGATATTGAGATCGCACAGGCGTGTGAGATGAAAAAAATAACCGAGATCGCAAAAGTTGCCGGCGTTGACGAAAAATACCTGGAGCAGTATGGCAATTATAAGGCTAAAATAGACTATGCCTTGTTGAAAGACAACGAGTCAAAAAAGGACGGGAAACTGATCCTTGTGACAGCCATCACTCCGACTCCTGCCGGAGAAGGAAAGACCACGACATCGGTTGGACTGGCAGACGGCATGCGCAAGATCGGCAAAAAAGCCATGCTGGCTTTAAGAGAGCCTTCTTTGGGGCCGGTATTCGGTATTAAAGGCGGCGCTGCAGGCGGCGGTTATGCGCAGGTAGTCCCGATGGAAGATATCAATCTTCATTTCACCGGCGATTTCCACGCTATCGGAGCAGCAAACAATCTGCTGGCAGCTATGCTGGACAATCATATTCAGCAGGGAAATGCACTGGGGATCGACCCGAAACAGATCACCTGGAAACGCTGCGTGGATATGAACGACCGTCAGTTAAGAAATGTGGTAGACGGACTTGGCGGGAAGGCACACGGTGTGCCCCGGGAAGATGGATTTGATATTACGGTGGCATCGGAGATCATGGCTATTTTCTGCCTGGCATCGGATATCCTCGATCTGAAGGCAAAGCTTGGCCGAATCATTGTCGGATACACTTATGACGGAAAGCCTGTCACCGCTCATGACCTGAAAGCAGAGGGCGCCATGGCAGCACTTCTGAAGGACGCCCTGAAGCCGAATCTGGTGCAGACCCTGGAAGGGACCCCGGCTCTGATCCATGGCGGACCGTTCGCCAATATTGCTCATGGATGCAACTCCATCACGGCAACGAAGATGGCTCTGAAGCTTTCGGATTATACGATCACCGAGGCAGGCTTCGCAGCAGACCTCGGCGCAGAAAAGTTCCTGGATATCAAATGTCGTCTGGGCGGACTCCATCCGAACGCCGTCGTGATCGTCGCGACTGTGCGTGCGCTGAAATATCACGGAGGCGTGGCAAAGGCAGATCTTAATCAGGAGAATCTGGAAGCGCTTCAGGCTGGTATGCCGAACCTTCTGCAGCATGTGGATAATATTAAAAATGTCTTTGGACTTCCCTGTGTGGTTGCGATCAATGCATTTCCGACCGATACGCCGGCAGAATTGGATCTGGTACAGAAGAAGTGCAAAGAGCTTGGCGTAAATGCAGTTCTGGCAGAACACTGGGCCAAAGGCGGCGAAGGCGCTATCGCTTTGGCGAATGAAGTCGTGCGTCTGTGTGAAGAGCCCAATGATTTCCGCTTCTCATACGATCTTGACAAGAGCATCGAGGACAAGATCGGAGACATTGCCCATAAGATCTATCATGCAAAACATGCACTGCTTCTTCCCAATGCGAAAAAGCAGGCAGAGCAGCTGGAAAAACTCGGATTCGGAAATCTTCCGATCTGTATGGCAAAGACGCAGTATTCCTTCTCGGATGATCCTGCATTGCTGGGCGCTCCGCAGGATTTCACCCTGAATGTAAGGAACCTGAAAGTTTCTGCCGGCGCAGGCTTTATCGTCGCTCTCACCGGCGATATCATGACCATGCCCGGCCTTCCGAAGGTACCTGCTGCCGAGAAGATCGACGTGGACGCAGACGGAAAGATCTCCGGCCTGTTCTAAGGATCCTTCAGCTGCCGTCCGGCGGCGGTTGTTTCGGCGGCTGTTGCTTTGTCGGAGACTCAACACAATATGAAAAGACCTGCATTCTGGACAATGCAGGTCTTTTTTTCCGGCTTTGTATGAGTCAGGTATTCTTGAATTTGTCTTTCTTGAAAAATAAGACCCGGTGTTCTTTATTTCAGATATTTAGAAATAAAAGAACACAAAGTGTTCTTTATTTCGGGAATTCTGATTTTTGAGAACAGCCCATATATTCTTTAATTCCGGAGAATGCCCAGAAAAGAATACTTTATATTCTTTAATAAGGCAAATCTAAAAATAGAGAATACATAGCCTGTTCTGTAAAATTGAAAAACTGCGAATCAAGAACATTTTGTATTCTCAGATATGGAAAATCTCCAAATTGAGAACACTATGCGTTCTTAAAACAGGCAAATGGCAAAAATGAGAACTGTACGGCGTTCCCAAAGAAGCACTCAAAGAACCATTTACTTTGCCAGTTCCGCCCTGGCCCAGGCGGCAAGATCCTCCAGAGAATACATGGGATACCGAAGGTATATATTTCCTGTTTCCCATGCGTACAGACCATTGCTTTCCGGTATCCAGCCATAGATTTCTTGTGCATGGGCTGTAATGACCCAGTCATGTGTATCGATACAGGTCCAGTAACTGTCGGTATCGTCATACACCGAAGCATAAACATGCATCCGGTTCTGCTCTGGATCCATCTGGCAGGAAAGGCGGGAAAAGATGCCGTAACTTGCCTTGGAGCGTGCATTTCGCACCTTGATATCCTGCAGCACTTCAGACAGCACCAAAGAGCCGTCAGACAGATCGTATACATCAAGCCGCGCTCCCATGGTCAGGACCAGAAGGTATTCATCGCCTTCTGAAAAACAGAACGACTGGATCTCTCCGGCCAGATAGCTGACGTCAAACGGCTCACTGGACCCGGTATCCGGATCAAACAGCCGGATCTGCCCGTTGCTGTATGCACAGGCAAACACCGGGGTTTGTGTTCCCATGGCGATGATCCTGTTTTCATCCTGCGGGAAAGGATCCTCCATCAACCTTCGCTCCTGGCTGGCTGTATCAAATACGATATACTGAGGATCTTTGGCAGAAAGATCTTCCTGCGCGCCTTCCTCCCACGGTACGCCATGTGCCAGGACCAGACCGTTCCTGCCCATCTCTAAATAGTTATAGTCAAGATAGCCGATATAAATGCGGGATTTCGTCCCTGGAAGAGCGATCCCCGTCTTAAGATCTTCCGATCCCGGAAGAAGCTTTCCGTTCAGCCAGCAGGAGCAAAGTCCGAAATCTGCAGCCGGGTCGTCCGCCAGATCCTCTACGGTGAGCACTGAACCGTCGGACAGGCGGATACTCCGGTAATGGACCGGGTAAGAACTTCCCGGACTGTCTTTTGTGAGTCCTTCCAGATATCTGGCGGTGCCTGTTTCCAGATCATAGATCTGACACCCGGAGATAAAATGGGTATTATCCAGAACGACAGGCAGATAATAATCTTCGGTTTCAAAGACGCGGCGATCCGTCTCCTCTCCCGTTTCCGCATCATAAGCGATCACCGTCAGCTGTTTGGAACCCAGCGTTGGACAGAAGATCAGGACCTTGTCTCCGGAAGGGACCGACTGTACGGACACATTCAGCGAAACCGTATCTTCCGGCAGGGAAAGTTCCTGCAGGCCCGGATCTGATCTGTGACGGACCTTTAAAAGCCCGGGCTCTTTTCTGGACACGGTCAGGTACATCCCGTTATCCGGATCGGTACAGATGCCTCCGTTCACGGAAACCGCCAGCAGCATATCATCCTGATCATACTGATACACTGTAAATCCATTTAAGGCGGTATCTTCATGTTCAAAATCATAGATCCCGACCTGGCCGTTATCCATGAGAAAAGCGACCTTCTCCTGCTCTTTATCAGTCCACCAAGCATACAGGATCTTGCCTTCCATGGAAAGGATCTTGTTGGCCTCTGCCGTCTGCCGGTCAAACACGAATATTTCATTATCGCTGAACACGATCACAATATGCTCATCGGCGAGCATCGGCTGTACCGTATACCTTTTTATATAGGAACTCATTCCATCCGGAGAGCTGATCATCTGGTTGGTGAACTCCTTGTGGGAGGTCATGTTTCCCCAGTCAAAGATATCGCTGATCATCACGCCTTCCACATACACTGCAACGAACAGATTTTCTGTTTCCGGCATATAATGCATTCCGTAAACGATCCCGGCCGTGCTGAAGGGAAGCCCCTTGATCCAGCCGGCGTTGCCCATTTCCCAGGTTTCACAATCGATCAGGAAGAACATACACTGGTAATCTGCAGGAGTCAGTTTATCTTCCTCATAAACCTTTTCATACAGGGCAACCACTGCGGTACTTCCGTCTTCGGTGAAAGTACAGCCTCCATGATACCAGTCTGTCTGCGGGGTGAGATCGATCTCATATTCCGGGCTTGCAAGGTCTGTCTGCCCCACGGATTTTCCGGAACCGGTATCCAGTGCAACCAGCATATGCGGATCCTCTTCCGGTTCCTCTGCGTCCACGATCAGAAAGACCTTTTCATCAGGCGACAGGCCGCGGAAATTGTTTCCGCCGGAACAAAGGTACTGGTATTCCCAGACGGTTTCCCCGTTTTCCAGGGAAACGGCCCTTATACTGGCCGTATTTTTGCAGAGCAGGAGCCCCTGTTCTTCCAGGACAAACAGGGCGGGATCATTATCTCCCGGATCCTGACCGGAGGCAGCGGAGGGAACTGTCCAACAAAGCTCCCCCGTTTCAATATCCACGCAGTTTACCACGCCTGCCCTGTCTGACAGATAAGCATATTGTCCGTTATCGGAAACCGTCAGAAAGACAATGTCCGAACTCTGCCGATAAAGAATGCTGCTCCTCGAAACCTCATTACGGTAGGCGCCAAGCGCATCTACTAAAAGGGTCTCCGCCCTGCGGTCATACAGCTCCTCTCTGTTTTCGTCTCCCTCCAGCAAGGCGTCAAGGCCGTCCTGCAGCGCGCCTCTGATATCAAACCGCTCCAGCTTCGCCCGGCCGGAATCTACCAGTGCGGTGGAAAGCTGTTCTGCCAGTTCCCGGTTCTGCTCGCTGATCTGCAGGTTCTGTCTGGAGATCTCCTCGTTCTGCGCAGAGATCTGTGCATTCTTCCGGATCATCATTCCCAGAAATACTGCCAATATGGCCACCGCGGCTCCCATGGCCAGAAGGATACGGTTCATCCGCCGGCGTTTTTCCCGCTGCCAGAGCGTATCAAAAGGACAGCCCAGCAAAGCGGCGACGATACGCGTTGTCTCCCGGGGAACAGCTTTTTTGCTGATCGTTCCATTCCCGCCGGCAAGATTGGCTGCCAGCGGTTCAAAGCTGTCAGTGATATTGCCGTTTTCATCAAAGGAATGCAGCAGCTGGGGCGGAAACGACTCCTCCGGGGTTCCGTCCACCAGAACGGCAATGACCCGGTCTCTTCCGTACTTCTTGACAAAATAGCTGATCTCAGCATTGCACCACTCGGACTCCTTCAGATTCTTTGTACAGATCACGATCAGATACTGACTGTGGTCCAGGGCATAGACAATGCTGTCAGACAGACTGGGGGACACCGGCAGCTCATCCTCATCCCGGAACACGATCCCGGGATGGATGCCGCTCTTTTCCCGGTATTCCTTCGGGACTTTATAATGCTCAATGCGCTGCTGGATCATCATCGCCGCTTTCGTATCCAACGGCAGGTGACGATAACTGATAAATGCGATGTATTCTCTTTCCGGTGCAGAACCTTCTGCTCGATGATCTGTATTTTCCATATTATATGTTCAACATCCCTCTCCTGATCTGAAAAAAGATCCTGCTGCTACAGGACCCTCTCCAGAAATGCCTTCAGCCCCGGCGCGGCGTCGGAAACCCGCTCGAGACCCGTATCGCCCAGCAGCACGGTCTTATTGACTCCATGGTAATCGCTGCCAGCAGTGATCAGCAGATCATGTTCGGCGGCCAGTTCTTCGGCTGCCGCGATCAGTTTCTGTGTGAAGCCCGAATAATACGCTTCCAGCCCCTGAAGGCCGAAATCGATCAGTTTTTCCAGCCGGTATTTCATTTCCTCCCCCAGGATCAGCTGGTCGCCGTCTCCGTAAAACGGATGGGCGAGGATCGGGATCCCTCCGCTTTTCAGGATCCCCTCGATGGCTTCCTCCGGGCGGATGAATTCTTCCTTGAATTCCTTTTTGTTCAGATAGTTTGTCATGGCTTCGTCCTTGGACGCTGCATAGCCGTGCTGCGCCATCAGGATACCAAAATGAGGTTTCCCCGGATTGTTCAGGCTGTACAGATACTCAATATCTTCCTGATCAAACACAAACCCGTAGTCCTCCTCCAGCCACGCAAGCCTTTTGCTGACTTTGTTCATCCGGATCCGATGGGCGTTCTGGATCAGTTCCCGGATCGGGGCGGCAGTGCTGTCATAACCATAGGCCAGGATATGGTATTTTCCATCCTCATCGCGGCAGGACAGTTCTGTGCCGTTCAGGCACAGGATCCCGTCTGCCAGGGAAATGCATCTGCTCCGGGCAGATCCGCCTGCTTGCTGTACCGCCAGCTTTGCCATTTCTTCTCCTGCCTGGATGGAATCATGGTCGGTCACGGAAAACAGGCCGATCCCGGCTTCCCGGACATGTTCGAAGAGTTCCTCCAGGGTATCTGACCCGTCGGAAAAGAACGTATGCATATGAAGATCGATCTTTTCTGGAAATGCCATAAATCTTCTCCGTTTCTCAGGACTGTTTTCTTTCAAATAAAAGCGTATCAGTGCAGGCCAAAAGCCCAAGGAGTTCTTCTTTCCACAGATCGATCTCTGCCCTGCCTTTTTCCGTCTCCAGCCCGCCGCGGCGGATGGACCTGCGGATCAGGCGGATATAGCCGACGATCCGGGCCTTATCTTCCACAGCTTTTGCTTCCTGATTGTCCTGTGTTCCGAGATAAGTTTTCAGAACGCTCTCCCAGAACCTGATGCCGGTCTCATAAGAGATCCCGTGGAATCTTTCCATGACGCTGTGGTCATATTCCGAGAAGCCGCGGAAGGCATTGTACATCGATGCCAGCTCGAAGATCGGATGTCCCACCGCCAGGGTGTCCATATCGATCAGCAGCACCTCGTCTCCCTGCAGCACCACATTTTTGGTATGATAGTCCCCGTGGATCATATGGTCATCCTCCGGGACAGCTGTGATCAGGCTGTATGCCTTTTCGTAAGCTTCCTCCGGAAGAAAATCTTTCAGGTCTTTGATCCACCGGAGCGCTGTCTGCTTGATCTGCGGCAGCTTTCCTTCCGGAAGCACCGTGCCGTGGATCTTCAGCAGAAGCTCCGTAAATTCCTGTACGCACCAGTCAAAGCGGTCCGGTTCCTCCGCCAGGATCTTGGCAAAGGCACTGGCATTCAGCAGCTCAAAGACTGACCCGTAATGACCGTTCACCTTTACCACATCATAGGAGATTGCCGTGGGGATCCCGAGAACCAGGGCGACTCTCGCCTTTTCCCGTTCCATCGAGATATCGTCCAGCGCATCCGGGTTATTGTAAACCTTTACTACATTGTCACTGTCGATCCGGTATAAGGTGCCGTTTGCCCCTTCTCCGATGATCTCAGCGCCTTCAATAGAAACTTCGCGATAGGATCTCCTGACATCCATCATCTGGGTAAAGCCGGTCATATCCAGGATATCGTAGATCTCCGTGCTGACATTGATGATACTCAGATCCGGGATCATTTTCCGGATATGGAGGATCACTCTCAGCCCAGCGCTGGAAATGTATTCCAGCTCTCCGAAATCGAGGGACACATGCTGACCCTTCCGTTCCTTCAGACAGGACAGGATCTGCTGTTCGGCAACCGGCGCATTGTTGGAATCGATCCTGCCGGATAAATAGATCACCGCTTCATGTTCTGTATATTCTGCTCTGTACATATGCAATCCTTTCCGCGATCCGTTCGCATCTGCTATGCATTCTGCTTTTATTGTATGTTAAAAAACCGGACAGTACAAGTCAGTCTGAAGCGCAGTAAGCAAAAGTTCTTTCTTAAACAGGCGGTAAGGTTGGCTGTTTTTTCAACTTATGAACGGTTTTTCCCGGAAAATCGGACAAAAAAACAACCTATGAACGATTATCATACTCCAGATCATTCATAAGCTGTTTTTTCAGGCAAAAGACCGGCAGGCAAAAATGCCGGCAGACCTCGGTCAGGAATCCATGCGTTTGTGATAATCCTCCAGAGCGGACCGGATCGCCTCCTCCGCCAGGACGGAACAGTGGATCTTATGGGCCGGCAGTCCGTCCAGGGCTTCCGCCACTGCCTTATTGGTCAGCTGCATGGCCTCGGACACCGGTTTTCCCTTGATCAGTTCCGTTGCCATGGAACTGGATGCGATGGCGCTTCCACAGCCGAAGGTTTCGAATTTCACGTCCTGAATAATATCATCTTCGATCTTCAGGTACATTTTCATGATATCGCCGCACTTTGCATTGCCGACTTCCCCGATGCCGTTGGCGTCTTCCAGAACGCCCACGTTGCGGGGGTTGCGGAAATGATCCATTACTTTTTCACTGTATAATGCCATTGAAATTCCTCCATTTTATAATATAAATTCTTTTTTGCCGGCCATCAGGTCCCGCCAGATCGGGGAGAAGCCGCGCAGATACTCAACTACTTCTTTGACAGACCGGACGATATAGCCGATCTCTTCCTCGGACAGGTCGTCCTCGATACTGAGGCGCAAAGATCCGTGCGCCACATCGTGTACCCTTCCGATCGCCAGGAGCACATGGCTCGGGTCCAGCGAGCCGGAAGTGCAGGCGCTTCCCGAGGAGGCCTGGATCCCTTTGTCATCCAGAAGGAGGAGCAAGGACTCTCCTTCGATCCCTTCAAAGCAGAAATTCACGTTGCCGGGAAGCCTGCTCACTGCATCGCCGTTCAAGGCGCTGTGGGGGATCTGTTTCAATCCTTCGATCAGAAGATCCCGCAGGGCTTTCGTCCTGGCACTTCTTTCTTCCATGCCGGCAGCGGCTTCCTTCAGGGCCTGCGCCATCGCCGCGATCCCGGGAACATTTTCCGTTCCTGCCCGTTTTCCCCGCTCCTGGGCGCCGCCTTCGATCAGGCTGTCCAGGCGGATACCCTTGCGGGCATACAGGAACCCGACGCCTTTCGGGCCATGGAATTTGTGGGCGGAAGCACTGAGCAGATCAATGTTGTCCTGCCGTACATTTACCGGAATATGACCCACTGCCTGCACCGCGTCCGTATGGAACAGAACGCCGTGTTTGCGGCAGATCTCTCCGATGGCGCGGATGGGCTGGATCGTGCCGATCTCGTTGTTGGCGAACATGATCGTCACCAGACATGTGTCCTCCCGGATCGCTTCCTCCACCTGTTCCGGGAGAACGATCCCGTTTTCGTGGACGTCCAGAAGCGTCACTTCAAACCCTTCCTTCTCCAGTCTGTTCAGTATATGAAGTACGGCGTGATGTTCAAACGCCGAAGAAATGATGTGCTTTTTTCCTTTTCCGGCTCCCAGCAGTGCGGCGGAACGGATCGCCTGGTTGTCAGCCTCGCTGCCTCCGGAGGTAAAATAGATCTCCTTCGGGTCTGCGCCGATGACGGCCGCGATCTCTTCCCTGGATTTTTCCAGCACCTCTTTCGCTTTCTGCCCGAAGCTGTAAAGGCTGGAGGGATTTCCCCAGGTCTCCTGCATGAGGGAATACATGGTATCCGCTGCTGCTTTGCTTATCTTTGTCGTAGCTGCGTTGTCCGCATAGATCATAATTTATTGTCTCCTTTTTCTTACTTGCCCCATCATCATATTCCTATTTACCTATCATGTCAATAGGTAAATAAAGTCTGAATAAGGCGGCTTCACATGTATCTGTGTACCGCCTTCGATTTTCCGGCTGATCAGGGTCTCATGCCGTGTCCTTCGCCGCTATCTCCCTGGGAATCGCCGGGATCCATCTCCTGGCGCATTTCATTTCCAGCTTCCTGGCCGGAGCTTTCGCCTTCTTGTGCCGACCTGGGGCTTTCACCTTCCTGCGCCTGCCCATGGCTTCCGTTTTCCTGTGCCTCTTCGGGAGCAAAGTCTCCGCCGTGTTCTTCCGCCATTTCATTCCGGCCGTTCAGGTCTTCCGTGGACATTCCGTTTTCTCCGGTGTCCTGCCCGTGCTCCATCTGCCCCTGCCGGTCAGTCTCAGATGCCGCAGCGTCCATACCGGTATGCTTGTCCATGCCCTCGTTCACATCTATATCTACAGGTGCTTCCGGAGCGGTAATTTCTTCCATCGGAGCCTCGCTGAACTCCTGCTCCTTATGCTCGTCGCGGCTATCGTTTGCATCTTCTTTTCGTTTCACGGAGAAGCCGCCCTTTTCCGCCTGTCCCCGCAGATGCTCGTAAGTTGTGTCATTGGCTGTCCGGATCGTGATCTGCGCAGCTTGTTCAGCACTGCCTTCTGCACTTGTTCCGTTACGACCATGGATCACGGCAGCGGTTTTCTGCAGCGCCTCTTCCAGCGTGTTATTGCGGATCCCTTCTGCATCGATGGCTGAGATCAGTTCCGCATCTTCTTCCTGCCCGGAAGAGATCCCGATCACACGGTTAAAATGGTTCAGGGAAAGCGTAACCAGCGTATCTCCGGTATCCACTTCCACAGTCGCCGCCGATGTCGCGGTCAGATAATAGGTGCTGGTCCCGCCCAGCACAATGACTGCCACTGCTGCCGCAACAACAATATTCCGGATCATCCGGGCATAGGAAACCTGCCGGATCCCTTCCGCTTCTTTTCCGGAAAGAAAGATCGTTTCTCCTACTTTGCAGCGGCGTTTTATTTTCACGACCACTCCGTCTTCCCGGAGTACCGCGGCATATCCATTTTTGATTTCCAGTACAACTGCTTTCATCTATGTCACCAGAGCTTTCTTGATATAACTCATGTATTCGGCTAACAGCGGGTATTCTCCGTTCAGGATCTCGATCGCCGCTATAATATATCTTCGGTGACGTTCCAGGATTTTTCGGGAAATGCCGGCATCTTCCTTTAATTCTTTTACAGGAAGGATTCTTTTTGCCCGCATTTTCCGGATCAGATCATCGTGTTCCAGCATGTAGGCAACAGCTTCGGCACAGGCTTTTTTCGTTTTGTCCGCCCGGGGCGAACACTTTGCCAGATCAAAAAAAGAAAAGCCGTAGCGCTCCAGGATATCCTGTACTGCCTCGATCTCGTCCCGTATGGGATTGTCTCCGGGGATAGCAGAGGTATTTTTCCGGGCCAGCTCCGCTTCTTTGCGCCGGATCTCCATTTGCAGAGACTTCTGCGGATGCTCTTCCTCCATCTCAAAGCTCATGGCTCCGGGGTCCACGGAGATTTCCTCCGAAAACCGGGCATTCGAACGCATATAGTCATAAAGCCTGCGTTTGATCACCAACGCTGCGAAGGAATGAAAAATCCCTTTTGTTTCATCATAAGAAGTGACCGCTTCATGAAATGCCATGAGCGCGATCGAATATTCATCGTCACTTTCCGTAACAAAATGTCCCACAGCCCGATAGGCCGATGCCAGGATAAAATGTCTGTTGCTTTCTATAAAATTATTCAGGAGGATCTCGTCATTCCTCGCCTGCATTGCGTCCAGCGAAATATCTGCCATCCGTACGACTCCGATGATCCGGGTAAAACTTGTTTTTCTGCAGCCGTCTCATCATAACAAAACACTTTAAAATATAACTAAAATAACGATTCGAAAGAGGACGCCTGAAAAACGGGGTCAGATAAAAAAATATTTTTTTTGCGTAACCCCATTTTTGAACTTCGCGGCCCGAATGAATAAGTGTCAGACAAAAAACGACGTCGGAAATAACACGAAAGGAATTAAATCACCATGAAAAAAATATCATTAGTAACGATCGGAGTGACAGGCGCACTCATTCTTACAACTGCAGCAACTGCATTGGCTGCACCATCTGTCGAAAAGGAGCAGGCAAAAAATGATACGCAGACGATCCTTAATTCATCTACCGCAAAATCGGCGCCGACCGAACTTCCGGAGAAGTTCCAGGATCTCGAGTTTCCGGAAGGGATCACGCTTCCTGAAAAAGAACAGGAAACAGAGGCTGATAGCAGGAAACCGTTTGCCGGATCGGAAGGATCGGATAGCGATAATAAGAAACCATTTGTCGAAGGCTCAAGATTTAAGAGTGCATTCGTTCCAAAACTGAAACCGGAAACCAAGCCGGAAGGGGAAGACAGGGTTCCCCCGGAATATGAAGGAGTCGAGAATATCGATCAGCTAGGCCGTCCGGAGTTTTCCGAAGAAGGCATGCCGGAAGGTATGCGGGAAGAGATCGATAGCCAGCGTGGCGAATCTGAAGGGCAGCGCAGGGAGTTTGGTGAAATGCCCGGTGAGTTCGACGATCAGCGCGGTGAATCCGCAGAACAGACCAATTTCCGCGGCGAATCCGCTCCGGACGAACAGTCCGGCAGCGAAGCGGCTCTCTGATCCCCTCTTCTCACGGTTGACAGCGCAAGCTGATCATATATAATATGCATATATCGCAACGTCAAAAAGGCTGCGCACAGATTATGGCTTCAAGTGCTGTAACTTCTGTGCGCAGCCGTCTTTTTATCGGAAGAAGCATGTGCTATGATATCGTCCAGGAGGAGGTATCTATCATGACCGTATTATATATTATCCTGATCATTGTGGCTCTGGCGCTTGCCGCTCTTTTCACTTTCAAGCGGGCAGCAAAAACCAATGAGTACAGCCTGTTACTGAAATCCGTTGCCAGTGTAGCCTTTATCATTCTGGGCTGCGTTGCCCTGCGGGGCTCTGCCGGCGCCATTTCTTTCGCCGTCATTCCCGGCCTGGTCATGGGACTGGTGGGAGACATCTATCTGGATCTGAAATATGTCTATCCGAAAAGCAATGTCCTGTATACGTTTACCGGCTTCGGTGCATTTATTCTGGGACACATTTTCTACCTGATCTTCCAGCTGCGCCAATACGGCCCGCTGGGTACCGGTCTTATCATCAGCATTATCGTCGGCGTCCTCGCCGGGATCGGGATCTACTTAACTCCGAAGCTGATGAAACTGGATTACGGCAGGTTCCGGATCATCTCCGCCGCATACGCAGCACTTCTGGTGTTCCTCACGGTGTATGCGCTGTGCGTGATGATCGCGCATTTTTCAGCTACTTCGCTGTTGTTCTTCTTGGGGATCTTGCTGTTCCTGTTTTCGGATCTTGTCTTGTCCCAGATCTATTTCGGAGAAGGCAAAAACACGCCGCAGTACTCGATCATCAATCACGCCTCTTATTATCTGGGGCAGATCCTGATCGCCGCCAGTTTGTTTTTCCTGTAAAGAAAAAAGACCGGCCGCTGCCCGGAAGGGCGACGGGGTCTTTTGCCACGACTGCATAAAAAAGCCATTTGTGTACGTCAAATACATAAAATCTTCGATTATGTACGGGATTTCACAGCATTTTCCGTTCCGGAACTGTTCATTACTGTAATTATCAGCAGATTTCCGTACACAATCGAAGATTTTGCGTTTTTACTCCCCTGCGGGAGGTACACTATCGGGAAAATTGTGTCATTGCCGTACACAATCGGGATAATTGTGCAGGCCAGAGTTCCGATCGTCTAATATCCAGCCAATGTCCTGCCAGCATCAGCCGGCAGTATTCTCATTCTACGACGCCGCCTTCCACCACCAGGGTATCTTCATAATCCAGCCCGTAGATCTCTGCCAGGGTCGCTTCATAGGCAGCGTGGAAAAACTTCTCTTCCCCAAGGCTCTTGATCTCTTCATTCAGCCAGTTAAGAAGGGACTCATTTCCTTTGGAGACCGCAGGAGCAATGGTGTCAGCATTTCCCAGCTCGTCGATCCCGACGGTATAGCCTTCGTTTTCAATGGCAAATGCGATCACTTCCGTGTTGTCATTGGCCCAGGCTACTCCTGTACCATTTTCGAAGGCTTCTTTTGCCGAAGCGTAGGTATCGAATTTCTGCAGGGTGATCTCCGGATTGTTTTTCACCAGATAGGTTTCTGCTGTGGTCCCGGAGATCACGATCACGCGGTCGTCGCTGCCGATCTCGGAAAGATCCGTGATCACGCGGTCATTAGGAGATACGACGCCCAGTGCAACGTTCATGTAGGGAAGCGCGAAATCAACTTCCTGGGCCCGCTCTTCCGTGACAGTGAAATTGGCCAGGATAATATCAACCTTGCCGGTCTGCAGGTATTCGATCCTGCTGGCTGCCTCTGTGGATACATAATTGATCTCCACGCCGAGATCCTCGCCGATGCGCTCGGCAAAATAGATGTCGTAGCCCTGGTATTTTCCGTACTCATCCACGTATCCAAATGGTGCCTTATCCGAAAAGACGCCGATATTGATAGTGCCGCTCTCTTTGATCTCATCGACGGTCCTGTATACCGTATCCGCCTCCTGGGCTATTGCTGTGCCGGCAAGCAGACTCAGTGCTGTCACTGCTGCCAATCCTGCTGCTGCGATCTTTTTCCATATTTTTTTCATTTTGATTCTCCTTTTCTGAATGCTGCCGCGATTTACTCTATCCGGCCCGGAAATGGGAAATGCCCGGGCACTTTTTGGAAGCTCCCGGGCAAATGGCTTTTTAATGGTCTTGTTCTGATCATCCCTCTTTCAGGATCAGGCGCAGTGGCGAACAGCCAAACGCCCCAGCCATAGGACATGCCCGGGAGTTAAGCATCAGGCAACACATGCCGTTATTCTGTCTGCTGGCTGTATGCCGTTTCATCATTTCGCCTCCTGTTCAAATAAGTTGCCGTCACTTTATCACCATTTGCCTACTATGTCAATAGGTATTTAAAATATTTTTATCCACCGGATTCTTGTCACCGTTTACTTCTTCAGCAGATCATAGGTTTCCGGCGCCTTGCAGCGCGCATCGTCCAGGTCAAATCCGTTCATATAGGACCGGTTGCCGATCAGCGACAGATCTCCCCGGGAAACGGCAAGAATGATGTTCACCACTTCCTGCCTCGCTTCTTCCAGCAATTCCGGGAAGGAGAGGGTCGACCTGAGCGACACATCCTGGGGATGATGCCATTCCTTGTGTTCCAGATTTAAAATGTCTTCGCCCACGTAAAATTCCCGGGAGTACGGAAGCGGCCGCAGCAGCGGATGCGGAAACAGATCCGTTGCCAGCTTGGACAGCCCGTGGGGATCTTCCAGGAAATGCAGGTACAGTTTCATACGCCGTTTCGCCATCAAAAGATCCTGATAGACATCGCCCCATTTAAAGACCGTAAAGTAAGCCCGGTTCATGGCCTGTTCCAGACTCTGGGGCAGCGGCTTTCCCAGCATGTATTCTGACATGTGCCGGCCTGTACTTCCCTTTTCTTCCAGGATCCAACGGTCCAGCGCCCGTTCCAGTGCCGTATGATTTCCCCGGTACTCTCTGGTCTTTCCTGTGTAATCGTACGTCCCGGTACGGGCAATGATATAGGGGTGGCATGTCGCATCCAGGATATAATGGCACAGATACCCTGCACAATAGGAAAACAAAACAGGCTCTGCCGCCAGAGCCTGCAGGAACGCTCCCGTTTTGTGCCGGTGCATGTATACACCTCGGGGATTCTTTTTTCTGTCTGTAAAACAATAGAACCAGTCGTCAGGTCCGCTGAGGGCAAAATCAAAGGTGCCCTTGTCTATGCTGCAGCTATCTTTCAGGGAAGACAGAACAGACTGGCCGAAATAATAATGAACCGCAAGATCCGGCATAGCTTATTACTCCTTACACCTCTCAGCCGTTCAGGATCCGTTTCAGAAAATCCCTGGTGCGCTGGTTCTGCGGATCCGTAAAGATCTTCTCCGGCGTTCCTTCTTCTTCGATAACGCCGTCGGCCATATATACCACGTGATTGCTGACATCGCGGGCAAATGCCATCTCATGGGTCACCACCAGCATGGTCATATTGTCTCTTGCCAGAGATTTCATGACTTCCAGTACTTCGCCTACCATTTCCGGGTCCAGGGCAGAAGTCGGCTCGTCAAATAAAAGCACTTCCGGCTCCATGGCCAGCGCCCTGGCGATGGCCACACGCTGTTTCTGTCCGCCGGAGATCTGGTCCGGCCGGGCGTTGATATACGGCGCCATGCCAACCTTGCTCAGATAAAAAAGCGCTCTCTGTTTCGCTTCTGTCTTTGCCACATGGGATACCTTCTGCTGCCCGATCATGCAGTTGCCGAGCACGGTCATGTTGTTGAACAGATTGAAGCTCTGGAACACCATGCCGACCTTTGCCCGATAGGCGGAAGCGTTGACTTTTCCTTTGGTGACGTCCTTTCCATGGAAATAGATCTCTCCGGTCGTCAGAGTCTCAAGCAGATTGATACACCGAAGCAGCGTGGATTTGCCGCTGCCGCTGGCGCCGATGATAGTCGTTACATCTCCCTTGTCCACAGTGAAGTCGATGTCTTTCAGGACTGCATGGGACCCGAAGGCTTTGGAGAGATGCCTGATCTCAAGTATATGTTCGCTCATTTTTTCTCTCCTTTGTAATCCTTATTGACTTCGTCGAAGGGGGATCCCGCTTCACTGGGATAACTGTAGGTTCCTGCTGCCATGACCAGCTGGTCTTCCCCCACCAGTTCATAGTTGGATTTGCCTTTCAGCTTCTTCTCCACCTTCCTCAGCAGGAACGAAGCCAGAAGCGTCATGCAAAGGTACCCCGCCATTTCCATAAAGGCGGACGGGAAATATTTGAACACGGCTCCGGAAACCATCTTGTGCACGGCAAAGAAATCGGAAAATCCGATGATAAACATGACCGAGGTGTCTTTTACATTAATGATGTAGTTGTTGCCGATCTGCGGCATGATATTCCGCAGAGTCTGCGGCAGCACGACGTACAGCATAGTCTGCCAGTGGTTCATGCCGATGGCCTTAGCGCCCTCAAACTGACCCACATCGATGCTCATGATGCCGCCCCGGACAGATTCGGCCATGTAGGCACCCGTATTGATGGAAACAACAATGATACTGACCGTCCAGATATCCTTGAAGGAAACGCCGAAGAAATACGGCAGTCCGTAATAGATAAACACCGCCTGCAGGATCATAGGCGTTCCCCGGAATACCTCCACATAGACCCGGATGACGATCCGGATCAACTTCAGCAGGATACGTTTCAGGATGTTATCATTGGCATCATACGGGATCGTCTGAAGGATCCCGCAGAAAAAACCGATAATACATCCTATCACCGTAGCCGTCACAGCCAGTATCAGTGTGTTGGCGATACCGGTCAGATAGACGGTGCCGTATTTCGCCCACAAACTGCCAATGTCAGATAGAAGCGTAGTTACCATGAATGAAAGCCTTTCTCAAAATATCCGGGGAGGGCCAGAATGGCAGGGTCCCCGGATGGATTCAAGAGGATGCGAAGCATCCTTTCCAAAATATCCGGGGAAGGCCAGAATGGCAGAGCCAAAATGGCAGCATCCCCGGATGATTCAAGCGGATGCGTCAGCATCCTTGTTTATGTTCTTATTCCTCGCTCAGCGGCTGGATCTTGATCGCTTCCTGCATCAGTGCATTGAAATCATCAGCGGTCTTGTCTTTCAGGCATTCGTTGATCGCATCAACCAATGCTTTGTTGTCCTTCTGGACAGAGATACCGATGTTGATCTCTTCTTCTGATACTTCGAAGTCATCGTCGCTTCCCGCAAAGTCCAGGATCACCAGATCCGGATATGCGATCAGCGCGCCCTGTGCGGTCGGCATATCGGTGCAGACAAAATCAACCGTGCCGGATTCCACTGCCATCAGCATAGCCGGAGCAGATTCTGCCGGCATACCGATCTGGGCATCCGGGATCTGGGGCAGACAGGAATCATACCAGATAGTACCGCTCTGGCTGGTGCAGGTACCGCCTGCCAGCTCGGAGATTCCCTTCGCCTGCGCAAACTTGCTGTCCTGCTTAGCCAGGCAGACGATGGTAGCATACAGATACGGGCCTGCAAAATCAACGGCTTCCATACGCTCGGAAGTCATGCTCTGTCCGGCGATAACGGCGTCGCACACACCGGACTGAACAGCCGGGATCAGGGAATCCCAGTCAAGCTGCATGATCTCCAGTTCCCATCCGTTTGCTTCACAAATCTGTTTTGCTGTCATAACATCATAGCCGTTCGCAAACAGCAGAGAGTCCTTGATCGGGACCGCGCCGTTGGAATCATCCGGCTGCGCCCAGTTATACGGAGCATATGCACATTCCATAGCGACCGTCAGCACACCGTCTTCTACGCCCGGGATCGCTTCTTCCGCAGTCGCCGTGAACGCAAATGCCATTGTGAGAACGATCAGTAATGCAAGTAATCTTTTCATGTTAATTCCTCCTGAATGATTGAATGAATAAAAAGCTTATAAAATAGATGAAACTTGCACACTAGTATAGTAAATCCCGAATAAAATTACAATAAGGAATATTGCCAAATTACTGCTTTTGTCGCCAATTTCGGGCATTCCTGACCTGGTGGACATCGTTTTTCGGCTATACAGTTTTTTCAACTTTGGTGACTGATTATACTATCAAATTAAGGTAACGTTTTTTAGGCTTACTCCTCCTGAGAACCATCAGCCTTGAATCCTCATCCAGTTTTTCTGAATTGAACTGAACAAAATTTGCAGTTGTGTAACCTTTTCCGCCCTTGGAACATGTCCAGAATCTTTTATTTATTGAAAAAAGCTATCTGACAATCAAAAAATTCTGATTAATGTACAAAACATCTGGCAATCTTTTAGCAATTTGTCCAAAACTGTTTATATGCCCAATGTCAAAAGGTAACACAACTGCATTTTTTGTTCATTTTCTGAAAATACTTATTTCCGTTGTGATTATTCTGCTGTGATGATCACGTTTTCATATGTTCCGGCAACAAGATCCGTGAGCTCCGTACCGCCTTCGTAGCTGCCGGCAGCGTTGGACGCATCCGCATCCACGTACAGGGTCAGGGTCATTCCCTCCGGTGCTGTAAGGACAGCGCCTTCTTCCAGGGTCAGGCTGGACAGGGTGGAACGTCCGGTTACGATCCAGGTGCCGCCTGCTGCCACCGTCACTTCCGCTCCGAGATTCTCCGTTTCCGCATAGGCGGCATCCTCTGCGCGGGTCAGATTGTCCTGCACATCCTGCGCCCAGTTCTCTGCCGTGAAGGGCACTTCTTCGTAACCGTCCTCTTTCAGGACTTTCAGGAGCGTCTCCTCTCTCCACATATCCTTCCAGCCCTGCCAGGTTCCGGATACCACGTTGCCTTTCAATACAGCATTTTCACCGACTGTTACTCTCATACGATGCTGGTAGTCCTGATGCAGTATATCGCCGGCATATTCCCCGTTCAGGAAGGTAACGACGGTACCGGGCAGCCCTTCGCCTTCGCCCGCTGCCGCATAGCCGATCCCCTGGGGCGGATCAAAATTCAGCACGGTCTGTACCAGCACTCCGTTGGAGGGACGGGCATCCGTACGGTCAAATGTAAAGTCTCCGTTCATGGAACGGATCAGGATCAGAGAGCCGTAAAGATTTCGGTTATAGAAATAGGAAGAGCCGCTTCCCACACCAAACGGAGCATTCGGATCCATGAAGAACTCATCATCCGCCGCCATCGGAATTACTTCTTCCGGAAGATCTTCCGTCCGGGTGGAAAGGATGGCATCTTTGAAATAGCCTTCCGCGATCCTGTCCTGCCCCGGTATAGAGGTGTGGACAACGATAGCATTAACAGGGGCCGCGATCACGGTAGTCTGTTCCTCCGGCACATAATCCGGCGTTTTGCTCATAGCCTCTTCATCCGCCATCGCATCCGCTGCCGTGCCGGTCTCAAGAAGAGAGGTGCCGCACATAAAGGCACCGTACTGTCCGCCATACAGCTGGGATGCATACAGTTTCATGCCGTAAGTCAGATATGTACCGTATCCGCCTTCCTTCGCCATGCCCCGGGAGTTGATCATATAGGTCATAGCATCCACAGAATCCTGAGAAACAGCGCCCCAGTTGTTGGATGTCACTTTGCTGTTTATGAACCAGCTGTTGTTGCGGGTCATCAGAAGCGTCGCACGGCTTCCGCCGGCCAGGAGCTTAAAGGGCGGCATCCAGATGTCCGCTTTGTCTGTATGTGTCGTGATCTCGGAATCGATCACTACAAGAGAAGTCGCCTGCGGCTGCGCGGTGCTGAACAGATAGACCGGCACGGAACGGGCGCCTTCTGAAGAAATATGGCTGTTTCGGATCCACAGTTCACCTGTGTTGACAGCAACGCCAACGCCAAAGGCAGCTTCATAACCAAGATCATTGTTGTGCTGACCGGCAGATGCAGAGATCTCGGAATCTTCGATCATATAGGTATCTGATTCCTGTGCCAGGGAGATCGTGACTGCGTTGGCTTCTTTCGCATGGATTTCAGCACCTTCCATGCTGTCGGCTGTGATCTCGCCGGAGATGGTTCCGTCCCAGTCCTTCGCATAGCTGACTTCACCGTTTTCAATGATGACGCCGGCAGATCCCGCAATCTCTTCAAATGTACCGAATTCCTGACCGGCACCACCCGGACCTCCCGGACCTCCGGGACCACCCGGACCGCCGGATCCGCCTTCGCCGCCCGGAGATCCTCCATCAGACGGTGCTCCCTGCTCTCCTGCAGACTCTCCGCCCGGTCCGCCTGCAGACTCCCCTTCAGGCGCGGCTGCAGCACAGAGTGAGAGCGCCAGTACAAGTATCAGCATAATGGCTGATACTCTTCGAATGAAATGCTTCATAATGTTTCCTCCTATATATATGTGATAATGTGAAAACCCTGATAAACTGTTTGTGATTTCGATATTTCGACTAAAAAAGAACGCCGGCACAGTGTCAGCGGATAAAGTTTTCCAACGCCTGAAAGCTTTGGCGGATACTCTCCTCGCTGCTGCATTCGATGGTGCAGGAAAGATCCGGCTGTGCATCTGCGAAGATCCCCAGGACCTCTTTCCAGGGAACGCTGCCCTCTCCTAAGGCCAGATGCTCGTCCTTTACGCCCTGGTTGTCGTGAAGATGCACATGGCGGATATACGGTTTCAGAACACCGGCCCACTCCGCTGCAGAGTGGTTGGAATAGCAATGGGCATGCCCCAGATCCAGGCACATTCCCAGATCCGGATGGCCGACCCGGTCAATAATCTCGGCGAAGGGTTCTATCTCACGGTCCAGCACGTTTTCCAGACAGACCGTGATCCCGGAACGGTTCCAAAGAAACTCCTTCCAGAAATCCGCCTCCCGCTCAGCCCAGCCTTCCAGGAAATACACCGTCGGGACCATTCCGCTGTGATAGATCACCTTGTCTGCGGAAAGGATCCGGGCTGCTTCAAAGGCCTGGGCGAACCGTTTTTCCGTGACCTTCCGGATCTGGCTGTCAAAGGCCGCGGGATTGAGGTCCAGGAAAGGTCCGTGGATCGTGACGTGTGGACGAGCCATCTGCTCCAGCATATTCTGCATCCGTTCCATCGTATCTTCAAACCGGTCCAGGTTGTCGGAAATGCTGAAAGAGATCAGCTCCACTCCCAGGCCGGATCCCTTTATGATCTGCCTGAGCTTTTCTTCTTCTATTAATTCGGAAATATAACACTGCATCTATTTCATCTTCCTCTTTTTTGAAATGATTATAGCATGCCTGCCGCGGCACTGCAGGACGATTTGCGGCCTTGTTTTTGTTTATGTTGCACAATTTATTAACCGTTTTTCCATGCATTTATGCACTTATTGACAAATTATTATCTTAACACTACAATAAAACCGTCATTTTAGATGACAAATAATAATATGAAGGAGAAAAAACAAATGAAAAAGCTGATTGCACTGTTGTTAGCTGTTGTAATGGTATTTGCCCTCGGATCCATGACCTTCGCAGCGGATGACGAGATCGAGCTGGATGTTATCATCGCCCAGTATGGTCCCAACAC
>R26__coassemble_190_pt1 | contig 41858 bp, 32 predicted proteins | sample R26__metabat2_high_PE_046 | metagenome-assembled genome bin R26
GAGGTTCTCTTTTATTCAATTGGCGCTATTTATGAATTACAGGAATGCTCCTTTACGCTTTCCAGAAAACTGGATTTGAAAATATCATTGAATGTCATCTTTTATTCCTCCAAATCATTATCCAAATAAATGTCGTTATCCAAACCTCCTGCAGGCTCCGTACTTGGAAAACGCCTGCTGCCGGATGCCTTTCACCTGTATCAGATCCTGTATGACCGCCGGCAGAAAAGCGTCGAATTTCACTTCCAGGATCATATCTTCCGGTGTATCTGTTGCGCTGATGTCGAGTACTTCCTTTGTCAGAAATTCCTGTTGAAACAGGCTGGTCCGTATCCGGGAATCAAAGGTCACCCGGACATTTCCCGGCGGATAGATATACGGTTCCCGGATATAAGACACCAGCACCCGGGGCCGCATCAGCTGATAATGCATTTTCGTATACAGTTCCTGCACCAGGCCTCTTCCGTCATCCTTCATCCAGTCCAGGTCCCCGGCAAGGATCTTCCTGCACTCCTCTTCCGTAATCCTCGCATCATATTTAAGGCACAGAGTGTTGATCTTCATTTTCTTTTCCAACGTCAGAAAAGAGAAATCATCATTGTAATAACGGATCCGGAATTTTTCTCTCTTCTGTATGCCGTCCACCTTTTCCCGGAGCGCTTTATCATAGGCATTGTCAAAATAAATACTGCGGATCCGGTATGTTCCGTCCGGTCCGGTATGGGGATCTTTCAGCACGACATGCTGAAGCCGTTCCCTCATGGCAAGATAATCGCTGTAGGCAATGGCATATTTCAGTTCATGGCGGAAATGTTTTTCCTGCTCCATAGAATCCTCCTGCCGGCTGATCGTCTTAAGCCGGCTGCTTAATTTTCTGTTATATATACAATCATCGATACAGGTTTATCCATGTAATATCCGATACAGTTTCTTGTAAATTTCGTTCTGTTCCGTCAGGATCATTCGGCAGAATTTTTGGGCCAGTACGATATCCGGAAGTTGATTTTACAGCATTCCTTTTATCGACTGGCCCAAAATTGCTGAGAAATTGGGCCAGTCCATTTCAGGAACATTGATTTTAATGCATTCCGTCATTGGACTGGCCCAATCTTTATGAAGTGAAATAAAATGAAAAATATGTCAGCACCCCTCAGGAGCAAGCAGCACCCGGGCAACATCCAGCCTTCCCTGGATCTGGTCGATGATCATCTGCTCTGCCTTTTCCAGAGGCGCTTTGCAGATGGTAAATATATCTGTGCGGAATTTGCCGGAGCAGATCATTTCGAACAGCTGATGGATCTCTTCCTTTGTATAGGTAAAAGAGAATTTCAGATCGTATTCCATGGGGCCCAAAGCTGCGGTGCGGATCTGCGCCGGGTTGGGATCGGAGCCGATGCTCATGATCTGGCCGTTGGGCATACACAGGTCGATACAGCCATACAGCGCATGTACATTGCCGGCTGCCTCAAAGCAGACATGGGCGCCGCCTTCATGTGAAAGATACTTCTCTTTTACCATCTGCAGATTTTCCGCTGTCGGCTCCAGGGCTAAATCAGCGCCTGCCCTCAACGCGCGTTCCAGACAGGCAGGTTTCATATCAAACGCGATCACCTGTCTCGCACCGGCCAGTTTTGCGCTCTGCACAACGGAAAGTCCCACCGAGCCGCAGCCGAACACGACCGCGATATCCCCCAGCCGGAGCTGTGATCTGCGCACCGCATGAAATCCCACGCCTACCAGATCAAACAGTACTGCCTGTTCCAGCCCCATTCCTTCCGGGATCAGGAACAGTTCATTCTGCGGAAAACGAGACAGGATATATTCCGCATAGGCTCCCTGGGTGCCCGGTCCAATCCCCAGCGTATTGGGAAATGCATGGGCGCAGGTATTGGGATGCCCTGTATTGCAGGAATAACAATGTCCGCAGTCTCCCGGAGGTCCTACTGCTACCCGGTCACCGGCCTTTACGCAGGTGACGCCTTCCCCGACTTCTTCCACGATCCCCACAGATTCATGGCCCGGGATCGTACCCGGACTCAGGATCCCTTCGCTGCGGTATGCATGGATATCCGTTCCGCAGATCCCGCAGTATACGACCCTGACCAGAACCTCTCCGGGTCCGGCCTGGGGTTTATCGATCTCTACAAGTTTCATATTCTGTACACCGTTATATCGTACTGCTTTCATGATTTCTCCTTTATTGTTTTCTGCCTGACTTTCAGGGCTTCCCGGATCAGCTCCCGCACAAACGGCCTGCTGCTGTTGGCACGGCAGAACAACCCTTTTTTGTAATGATCCTTTGACTGAGATAACCGGAACATTTTTATATTCTTATTGATGGCATGCAGATTGGTCTCATTGCAGATCGAGATCCCCATCTGGGCCGCCACCTGGATCGGTACGGAAAGAAGCCGGTCCGAGTTCAGCATTTTGATATCCTCGCTCCTGATACCGTTATTCTCGGCGAAGATCCGTTTGGGCAGTTCGGGATCGTGATCATCATAGATGGCGGAAAGGATCAGCGGATACTGTTTCAGATATTTGATCAGCAGATCTTTGTCCGCCTCATCCTTTTCCAGATCCTCCGGAAACACCAGACTCCGTGCAATGATCAGATAGGGCTCTTCTTCTGCCAGTTCCTCAAATTCCAGGATCTCCCGGTTCAGATAGACTGGGAAGCAAATGGCGTTTACCAAGTCATATCTGCCATGTTCCAGGCCTTCGATCAGATTGAGATATTCCGCTCTGACCACATCGATCCGTAGTTCCGAATGCTTTCTGTGTATATTTCCGATGGCTTCCAGCAGGGATTCGCTGATGCTCTGCTCCTCCTGCACTCCGATCACGATGGTGTTGTTGTTCCGGTCAAAGTTTCTCGTAAGCCGGATCTCTTCCATCATCTGATTGTACAGGGGTTTCATCTTCTGATAGAAATAATCTCCTGCATCTGTCAGACGTACGGTTTTGTGCTCCCTGATAAAAAGCGGGATGTTCAGTTCCTCTTCCAGATTCAGGATCTGTCTGGACAGGGTCGGCTGCGTAATATAAAAGATCCTTGCAACGGCTGTAAAATTAAGTTCTTCCGCCAATTTGATAAAATAACCGATCTGCTGCAGTGTCATAAAGACCTCCCGTCTCCGCCAGAGTTCCATCAAACCCATGACGATCATTTATACAGATCAATTATACTGCATTCCCGGAATTATTTCTGCCCCTCAAAAACAGGATCGGGGAAAGCTGTCTTTACATTCCCCCGATCCGTTCTTTCTTTACACGTTTCGCATTATTCGGGCAGCTCCAGACCGATCATAGCCGCTACTTCCGGAAGAATGATTTCCATTGCTTCAGAAGTGCCTGCTGCTGCGGCATACCCTCTTGCATCGGACACACCGGTTTCAAAGAATGCTTTCTGTACCAGAGCAGCATCTTCTTCGTTCAATACATTCAGCTTGCCGCCGACAGCTTCCAGAGCTGCTTCCACGCCTGCATCCATCGTGCTTGCAGTCTCACATGCGAAGGCCTGAGTATCTGCAACGGCTTCTTCAAAGATAGCCTTTGTTGCATCATCAAAGCTGTTCCACTTATCCAGATTGATTGTAATGAAGTTGCCTGCCGTGTAGGTTCCGTCATTCAGGAAGTACGGCATAACTTCATGAAGGCTCATGGAAATCAGAGCGGTAGATGACATATAGCCGGCATCCGCAACACCTCTGGACAGCTGATCATAATAATCCCACGGCATCATAGTAACCACATTGAATCCCAGCATTTCCATTGCCGTCTGGTTCATACCGATACCCATCTTAAGACCTTTCATGTCAGCCAAACTGGTATATTCGTTCTTGGTAATGAAGGAGTTGGAACCACCCGGCATGCTGCCGATCATATGAACATTGTTCTTTTCGATCTCTTCCTGAACAAGCGGAGCGGTCTTCTCATTCTTAAATGCAATGGTGTCCATCAGATTGACGGCATCTTCATAACTTGTGATCACCTGTGACGGGAAATTCAGAAGGGAAAGCTTGTCAGTATACATCGGCTGTCCGATTACCGACATGTCTGCTCCGCCCTGTCCTACAAATGCAAGTTCCTCTCCCATGGCTGCATATGTGCCGCCCCAGAAAACTTCCACCGTGATGGCGCCGCCGGAAAGTTCAGCCAGCTTGTCTACCATATGAGTAATGAACTGGCCTGCAAATTCATTTTCGGAAAATGTGGTCGTCAGGACCAGATTCTGCGGTTCTACCTGTGCCGGCTCCTGCGCAGCAGCTGCAAATGCCATGCTGCATGAAAGCGCTAAAGTAAGTAATAATGCGATAAAACTTCTTTTTTTCATTTTGTAACCTCCGTTTTTATAAAACATTTCAATATTGATATCTGTATTGCTTAATAGCCCATTAGTTTAGGGATAAACTCCACGATCTGCGGAACCATTCCCATGATAAAGATCGCCACGATATCCAGTACAAAGAAGGGGATCACGCCTTTAAAGATCTCTGAAGTATTGATCCTGAGGGCGTTGGACACTGCAAACACATTCATTCCGATGGGCGGGGTCATGCCGGCTGCATCACACAGCATGACCAGGACCACGCACAGCACGAACGGATTGTAGCCCAGTCCCGTCAGGAGCGGGAAGACGATCGGCACGGTAATGATGATGATAGACGCAATATCCATGACACATCCGCAGATCACATAGAAGATCACAACAAGGGTAAATACCAGTATGGGGGCCATATTCGCATTGGCAATGGCCTTTGCCAGATTATCCGCCAGTCTGGTCATGGAGATAAAACGGCTGAAGATCGATCCTGCTATGATGATCGGGAAAATACCGGCGTTCATGACCGATGCTTCCCAGATGCAGTGAATGATCCTTTTCGGCTTCACTCTCTTGATCAGCGCATAAATGATCAGAGCCACCGATGCTACTGCTCCGGCTACCGTGGAAGGAAACAGTCCTGTCAGGGTACCGCCTACAATCAGCGCAAACACCAGGATAAAGGGAATCAGATACCTGAGGGATCTTACCTTTTCCTTCATGGGGACCTTTTCCAGTGCATCCTTGCCAGGAACCTTCTTCGGGAAGATCAGGATATATACCCGGATGCAGAGACACAGTAAGATGATCATGATGATTCCCAGAGAGAGTCCGTACATCAGTGTCGTTCCGATCGACAGATCTGTCATCAGACAGAACAGGATAATGGGGACGCTGGGAGGGATCAGGGAAGACAGAGATCCTGCGCCTACGATTGCCCCGAGGGAAAGCTTTCTGTCATAATGGTTTTTTTCCAACTGCGGCATGGCGATCTTGCCAAAGACCACATTTCCTGCCACCGAGATTCCGGAGCAGGCGCCGAAGACTGCATTTGCTCCGACGATGGCGTATAAAAGTCCGCCGCGGGATCTGCCGAACCATTTGTTCATGGAATCAAATGCGCCCTGGGCGATCCCCGTCTCTCCCGCCAGTGTTCCCACCAGCATGAACAGAGGCAGGACCGCGTATGTATAATTGGCTCCCAGAGTAAAAGGCGCCTGTGTAAACTGTAAAGTCAGGATCTTCGTTCCGCCCAGGAGTAAAAATCCGAGAAACGAACTGCCGATCATAGAGACCCAGATGGGAACTCCGATAAATACAAGCACCATCAACAGTGCAAAAACACCGATCCCGATCCATGCTGCTGTTGCCATATCAGTGTTCCTCCTTTTTCTGTTTCTTTGTTCCGGTTTGGTGCTGCGCTTTCCCGGCTGTATCACCACCGGCTATCGCCTGGTGTATCATTTCGGTATCTTCCGTCAATCCTTCTGCTGCCGGCTGAGGCAGAGCGCCCATCCTCCGTTCCGGAGCGATCAGGAATTCCCGGAACAAGGACCACAGAAACGCCAGCGCCACCAGCAGATATCCGATGGCAATGACTGCCGCAAAGGGCCATACCGCAAAGGCATTGGCCGCCGATGAAGACCGGGTGCCGGATGTCAGCTTATCCACCATCAGAGAAAACTCACACTTACACAGGAACACACACATGACCATGCCCAGTAAATAGCCGAATACCTTAACGGTCTTCTGCAGTCCCTTCGGAAATTTGTTGCTGAGCAGATCCACCACGGTGTTGCCCCGTTCCACCTGGATAAAGCCCATGGAAAGGAATACCACCGGAATATTCAGATATGCTACCCAATCCGTTCCGTTCGGAAGGCTTTTGGAAAAGATCGTTGTTCCCAGAGAATCTGCGGTACTGAGTATGGCGATCAGTACCAACGCCAGCCCTGCGGCCAGTGAGAACCCGTACATGATCTTAAATACGACCCTGTCGATCTTCTCCGCCCATACATGCGTTTTCATGCTCTCCTCCTTTTTCGATCTGTCAGGATCTGTGCGGCAGTTCCACCTCTGTGCAGCCGTTGATCCAGATGGTATCCTGGATATCCTTGATCCACCAGATCAGTTTCACCAGATACTTTCCGTTCTTTACATATTTATCGGTAACCACCGAAAAGACTTCCGCCGTATCCCTGGTAAGGCCGTGACTGTTCACATGGGCATGTTCCATTCCGGGTGCCTGTTCGATCCAGTGCACATAATAGGGGCTCTCCGGTACCGGTTTCCCGAAAGCTGCGTGGGTTTCCGGCGGCATGATGCTCCATCGGATGGAGTGGATCCTGCCTGCATCCCCCATCCAGTTATTTATGGCATGGACGGAAACATCTCTTCCGAAGAAATTGATGATGGCAGCTCTCATATCGCCTTCTGCAGCATGGATGTCCGCTGTATCCACATCCATATTCTCGTTTTCCATCTTTTCATTCAGAGCCTCGCCTCTTCCGTCTTCCACCATGAAAGAAGCCTTCGCTCCGTCCGGAACCCGGGGAGTATAATCGGATTTCTTCGGAAGTCTTAAGATTCCGTGGGCATCTTTCACCATCGTTTTTTTCACTTCCGGGTCAAGGATCTCTTTTTTCATGGTCCTGGTTCCACCCAGGCCCTGGCCGAAGGGGAAGGCCGGCAGAACGCTTTCAACGATCGGTCCCTCCAGCACATGGGCCGGTTTATCACCAATCTTCACATCCTCCCAGTATCTGGGCTTGCTGCCTCTTATCTCTTCCTTTTCCCAGACAGACTTCATATAGGCATAGTCCGAATCGGTATAAATGTGGTCTTCCTTCTGCATCCAGTCCGGATCTTCCCAGAAGCCCATGAATCCCATGGCCTCAAAATCTTCGGGCTTTCTACCCGGTTTATAGGTCTTTACGCTTTCCACATAATGAATGCCGACTTTATTGACGATCTCGCCTCTCTGGTTGTAAACGGTTCCGGCGTTATAAAGAGCGGTGGAACGATATACAGAGCCTTCTGCAGGAGTCAGATCGAGCATCTTTCTTTCATCGGTCACGAAATACAGGGTGTCGCCCGGATAAATATCCGTATAATTTTCTGCCCAATGGCTGGCCTGGGATACCAGAAGCGTATCTCTGGCTTCCGGCGGAAAGGCACTGGTATAGACATCATCCGGAGCACCGAAGGTCATGTATGCCGGAATGTCCTTATAGCCTGCTTTCTTCGCATATTCCGCATCATTGAATAACGGGTTTTCCTGTTCATACTTGGCATGGTTATATTTCACCATCGCTTCCGTGACAGAAAGGACGGGGCCCAGTCCCGGGGTATCCTTCGACAGCGTTCCTTCGATCAATGCCTTCACATCGATCGATCCTCTATTGTTAATGGCCTGTGCCTGCGCCCACCACTCATCCAGGGCTTTCTGTTCTCTTTCATCATACTGTCCCGGATAACGGACAATGAAATCATCGGGATTAAAATCTCTCATATTCCTTAAATCTCCTTCTGTTTCCGGTAATAAGGCCGGATATCTCTGCTGATCGATATTTCTTTTATCAATACATTTTCTGTATTTCACAGATTCATAGTAACATTGCCATTACTGCCTGTCTAATTGCATAAGCGGATGAATCGATACAGATTCTGTATTGATATGCATGATAGATTTTCCGTAACAGTACAGCCGTTTGCCGGCTGGGTCTGAGCAGTTATGATCTTACACAGAATGAGTGGAACCAGAAATGAATATTACGACACAACGATTTGTAAAATACAGGATGCTGTTACTCCGGCATAATATAACTTACCACATCTTCTGCAGCGTTTCTGGTTGTCGCAGAGGAAATGACATCTGCTTCCTCCTGGGCGGAAGTGCCGACCAGCAGAACAGCCACAACACTCTGGTCAACCGGTATACCCAGCATCTCACGGAATTCCTCCCGTCTTGCCCCATTCAGCACCATGGTCGGAGAGGAGACAATCTTGGTCCCGTAGCCGAGAAGATTGGCTTCCACAGACATATTCTGGCATGCAAGTCCTGCATCGAAGTCCGAGCCGTCTTTACAGGAAATGACGATAGCCAGCGGCACATCGGCAACTCCCGCTTTGGCACCGCCGCCTCCCGGAGCCGGTGCGGATTCTCCTCCGGACTCGCCCGCCGGTGCACCTTCAGATCCGCCTTCGGGACCGCCTGCCGGTGCAGCCTCTTCTGCAGACTCTCCCTGTGAGTCTGCAGAGTCGCCTTCCGAATCCCCGGCCGGCATGCCCATACCGCGGGCAATATCCTGCAGGACCTCTGCATCCGTGATCACGGAAAAATGCCATGGCTGACTGTTGACCGCACTTGGCGCATTGATCCCTGCATTCACGATACGGGTAATATCTTCTTCTGCCACCGGATCCTGTGTAAAGGATTGGATGGTAGGAATATCTTCAACAAGCGAGAGTGCATCCGGCTGTGCATAAACTGTCATCGCCGAAAGCATTACAACTGCCAGCGCGCATACCACAATCTTTCCTGTCATGTTTCTCATAAAAAGCACTCCTTTCTTATTCTGCCGGTTCTGTTTCCTCTGTTTCCGCAGCAGGGCTTTCGCCATCTGATCCTCCTGCAGGGCTTTCACCCGGTGCGCCGCCTTCGGGGCTTTCACCTGCGGATTCTCCTTCACCGGAATCACCGGCGGATTCTTCGCCCGATTTACCCTCTGGACTTTCACCGGCGGATTCACCAGAACCGGCACCGCCTCTGGACTCCGCACCGCCGAAGACTTCATCATACGTAAATCCGTGTGCGCTCTTTTCGGCCAGGACGGACAGATCCACGCCATTTTCCGACGGATCATAGACTTCCGGATCATATTCGACTGCTGTAGTCTTATCAGCTGCAAAGCATGCAGCAGAATTTTCCAGGATCCGCGGTTCTACGCTGTTCACATAAGTCTGCGTGGTACTCCCCTGCCATTTCAGAGCGCCGGCAGCCCAATCGCTCATCAGATAATCATCGAAAGTGCCGGGGACCGGAGCTTCAGCACCTTCACCTGCTTCATTGACTGCAAAGCTTCCGTTATAGATACCGCCGTCAAATACATTGATCACGACTTCACCCTCACCGGTCACATCGCCGGTAAGAACGGTACCGTCATACAGATTGACGGTCAGGGAATTTCCTTCTTCACAATGAATGACCCCGGTCAGTTCTGTATTCCACAGATTGACGGTCATGATCCCTCTGGTAACGGAGATCGCTTCCTCAGATCCGGGCGTGCATGCCACACCGATCAGATTCACCTCCGTACGGCCGCCGCCTTCCGCCACGGCAGCACCGGTCTCACTGACAAGAGACCCTCCGAACATGAAGAACCTGCTTCCTTCTGAGGACTCCGGACTGGGAAGCGCCTGCAGTCCGTTGACTGCATTTCCCGCAGCATTTACTTCACAGTTATCCAGAACGACTACAGAATGATCATGGGCAACCACCACGCCGGTCGCCTTTGTGGTATGAATGACAGAATCCTTCAGCAGGATGATCGTGGAACCGGCGCAGAAGATACCGGGCGAGCTTCCGCCCTCTGTCCGGATGTCCAGATTCTCTGCCGAGATAAAGCCGCCGCCGAAATCAGACGCCAGTGCTCCCGACGTCTCACCGCGGGTATGGATCTTCGTATCTTTCACATATACATGGCCCATATAGGTCGTATCGATGCCGTGTCCGGAAGAATTGTCCGTGTCGATCGTTCCTCCGTTGATGGTCACTTTCGCCATGGCAGCGGCAAAAACACCGTTGGAATAACTCTCCGGATCAGATGTGATCGAAGGATTGTTCAGCGTCACTTCTGTCCCCTGGCCTGCCGCCAGCACGACGGCACACATGCCGTACTGATTGGGGATCTGGGCCGTGATATCTTCATCCGTTGCATAACCGGCGCCATAGAAAGCCGCATCGTCAAATGTCATCGTCTCTCCGGAAACATAAACTGCAGATGCCCCGGGCAGATGTTCGCTGACATAAGAAGTCTCCTGTGCTGCTTCCGCTGCCTGCACAGTTTCGGCCGCTCCAGGCATCTGTGCTCCTTCCGGTGCTGCAGATACCGTGCCCGTCATCACCAGACAGGCTGTCATGAGAAATGAAATGATATAAAACTTTTTCATTGCTGTCTCCTTTCAGAATCCATGATATAGATTGTCTTCATGGTACGCTTCCGGATAGCTATTAACAGAGACATTTCGACACAATTACTTGTAAAATACATCACTTCACGGAAAAACTGCGATTTGGCAGGAGGCTGCTGTCATTATCATGAAGAATTGGGCCAGTCAGAAAAAGAAATGCTTTAATTCCAACATCCCTGAAATCGACTGGCCCAATTCTTTTCCGGCTTTGGGCCAGTCGGAAAAAGAAATGCTTTAAATCCAACATCCCTGTATCGGACTGGCCCAATTCTTTTCCGGCTTTGGACCAGTCGGGAAAAAGAAAACCCCGGACCGGCAAAAAGCCCGGTCCGGAGTCTTCAGCTGTTAACTCGAAAGAAAAGTTTCAGATCTACTCTACCGTGATCGTCTTGGTAATGTCACCGACTGTCACCGTGTGCTCGCCGGCTTCATCAATCACCAGATCCATTTTGATGATCCTCCAGGAACCGCCGTTCACAGCCATCACCTTCTGGGCAGCAACTTCACCGTCGATGGCAGCATTCACGGTGATCATACCGTCGGCGCCGTTGTTCCACAGCAGGCTGTATACGCTGAACGGTTCTCCTGATTTAATGCCGTCAATGGTCTGGTAGGAGGTGGAGGTGCCGCTGCTGGTTTCTTCGGTCACTTCTGTAGTAGACTTCGGGAGTACCAGCGTATCAAAGACAAATTCCGGTTCGGTGCCGTAACGCATGCCGTACTTGTAGCACAGCAGCGGATCGCCGAAATTCTCCGGCACACTGTGATCTTCGCTAGTCTTCAGCATAGCAAGAAGAATCATGCGGGTCCAGTTGTCAGCACCCATATCGCCTGCCATATCTTTCCACTGTGCTTCACTTGCAGCACTGTCGCGGGCGACTTCGGAAATGATCATACCGGCCGGTTCTCTGTCACCATAAACGATCTGCGCATAGACATCCGGTTCGGTCGTAATGATGATGCCCTGGATACCAGTACCATGGTCTGCAGTACGGGTAAAGGTCATATAAAGGAGCGCATCTGCATTTTCGACGGTCCATGCATCGGGCTCCACGCAGTTACAGACGATGACCAGTTTCTTGCCGAAATCTTTCGCATCTTCCACAATGTATTCTGCCTGGTCATTGTAGGAAGTCAGGTCAGCAACGACCACATCTGCTTCTTCCATATCTTCCACTACTTCTGCATACTGGCTGAAATACTCGACCAGCTTATCCTGTGCGATGCTGGAAGCGGTGGATTCCACATAAACCTTCAGAGACTTATCCAGCGGAAGCAGATTGTCATCATTCTTGACAAGGATCGTGGATTTTGCCATTAACTGACGCTCTAATTCCACTTCTTCCGGATTACGGGCAGCTTCCAATGTCTCATTATCGGTGATCTCCCACTTTTCTGCAGCAAATTCAGGGCTGGCGGATAATTCAAGTGCTTTCTGCCCGTCAGAATACGGATTCTCAAAAATGCCGGACGCAAACTTGCTGGTTAGGATGCGGCAGGCAGCTTCCTTGATCCGTTCCGGTGTGATGAGACCCTGATCCAATGCGTCCTTGACAGTGCCAACACCAAGGATGCCGGGGCCGGATTCTTCCAGAGCGAGTTCCGGGCTGCCTGCGCCGGGTGCGCCTAACTGATCAACACCATTGTTGATGACCCATGCATAACGTTCCGGAAGTGTCAATGCTGCAACATCGGTCTCTTCCGGGCCTCCTTCGTCATAGATACCGATCGCCATGCCGTTGCCGACTGCGCCCCAGTCCGTCAGAACGATGCCGTCATATCCCAGTTCATTGCGCAGATAGGAAAGGGAAACTTTGTCGTAGTCGACCTTCACACCTTCGCCGATACCCTGGTTGTAGGAGTTGCTCATGATCCACATGGTGCCGGATGCAATGGCTGCTCTCCAGCCGTCAAACCAGGAGTCAAATACCATGGCGTCGGAATGAGAACCTGCATACTGGAATCCGACATAATGCTTGGTACAGGTCTGGATGCCTCCCTCCTGCGTCGCTTCCACTTCTGTTTTTACTACTTCTGCTACATATTCCGGATTCTCACCGTTCTTGGATGCAAGTTCCACGACCGGCTGCAGGATCACATGGTAGCCGATCGCTCTGGTCTCTTCCGCATACATCTTGTAGATCTGTGCAGCAAGTTCCATATCATGGGCATAGACAAATGCATTCTTCGGGGAGTCAATATATCCGCCCCAGGCATTGTACTGTCTGTCACAGGAAAGAGTGACCGGGACACCGAGACGGGTCTCCTCAGCGATCGCCTGCATGACATTGTGTGCGCCCACCTGCATATCCGGAGTCCCGTTGGAGTTGTCCAGATAGGTGGTAATACCATACTGTGTGATGTAGAACCACATGGAGGCATATTTCTCACCCCATGTAAAGTCCTGATCATACAGAGTATGATAATTGTAGGTAACGCCTGCGTTGTCGCCGCATGTGCAGACATGGTACATCAGCATGCAGCGTTCTTCGTCAGTCATCTGTGCATACAGATCTTCCACCCTGTCTTCGACCGGCTGACGCCAGTCTTCATAGATATCCAGTTCGCCGTTCTTGTTCAGATCCTTAAACTTCAGGGCATCTGCCTCGATGATCGGGGTGCTTTCCAGATATCCCAGTTCCGCCTGATCGCCTTCCGCCGGGATCACCAGATACTCGATGGGATCAAATCCGGTTTCCTCGCCCTGCCATCCGGTGGTCGTAAAGCCGCCTTCCTGCTGCTCTCCTTCTGACTCACCTTCGCCTTCTGCTTCTGCAGACTCGCTGGCATCCTCTCCGGATTCACTTTCCGGCGCAGCCTCTTCAGCAGACTCGCCTTCCGGAGATTCGCCTTCTTCGGATGCATTTTCCGCAGATCCGCCTTCGGAATCTGCCGGTGCATCAACTGCTTCCGCAGCGACAAACCCGCCTTCCGGCGCGGCAGATACGGCATAGGCCGAACCGATGGCCATCACAAGCGACAGGACCAGCGCCAATAAAGCTGCAAATGTTTTCTTCATATTGTCCCTCCTCTGCTTATTGTTTACATAATATTGCAAATGATATCTTACCCATTCACACATCCCGGGAACATGCAATTTCCGGTACAAGTGTTTGTATTATCCTGCACAGGCACATCCTGATCCCGGCCAGTATCCGTATGCGGCCATTCCGGATTCCGATAATTCAGCATGAAAAAATTATTGCAATTGTGCCTGTATATTAACATGCGCGATCACAAGCGGTAATGGAAATTCCGACACAATCACTTGTAATTTACGGCACTGTTTCTGCCCATCCGGAGGATCTGTCCGATGTCTTTTTGACTGGCGGCCGGAGCAGACCGGAGGAGCACTTTCCCATAAACAGGTATCCGAAATGACCTCTGTATAGGAAAAGTTCCGGTTTTCCCATAGAACCTCCTGTTTTTTATATGAAATATGGGAAATGCCTGTCAGGGAACAACCTTCATGTATTTGGTTCCATGTTGATTCTGGTTCCATATCAGTTCGATTCCGGTTCGCTCTTCCTGCATGACCTGCTCATGAAGCATGGGCTGCATACCAGGCATCCAGATCGACGCCGTAGCTTTCCCATTCTTCTCTGGTCGGACCATAGTTCGGCTCATCAAAGCTCCAGGTATCATAAGGCACCGGAATCGTCAGTTCCATTTCAGAACGAAGTCTGTCTTTGGAGAACATGGTATATTGCGGGCTCCACAGATATGCGTTGGACTGCATTGCAAGTGCTTCTCCGCCTTCCACAGCTGCCTCCTGAGCCGGATCCGCTTCTCCTGAAGAGCTGTCAGCAGATTCGCCGTCAGACTCCTCTTCTGCAGACTCACCTTCCATGGCAGTGAAATCCATTTCACGTCCGCCGCCGAGATCAATCCAGAAGCTGCCTGCAAAATCAGTATACATATGCAGATGCCAGATCTTCCACTCATCGCCTTCCTTAACCATGTCAACACAGTATGCCTCCCAAAGGGACTGTGCGGCATCGCCGGTCTCGGCAACCATACCCGGTGAATACCAGAAGCATTTGGCTGTCTTGCCGTCTTTGGCAACTTCAATGATCTGTGTTGTGGTGAAATGCATCAGGAACTGGCCCACGCCGCCGTACATGTCCAGAATCTCCTCATCGGTCATACCGGAAACATCGATGCCTTTCTGTTCACAGTAATTCTTGGCGCTGCTGAGCCAGCTCTCTGCATGAGATACGACATAACCATCCCAGATCGCCTGCCAGCCAACCATGAATCCCTGGTTCTGTCCGAAGGAAGCGGTTGCTCTGTTCTCCGGCTCATTGACCCACAGCTCTTCTATTTCTTCCTGATGAAGTCCATAGCAGTGATACATGACATGTCTGCTCATGACATTCTGAATGGCCTGCTGGTCAAGTGCTTTCTGCGCCATTTCATACACGGTTTCCAGATCCACTTCGCCTGCCTCTGCCGCAAATGCAGAGCCTGCGAAGGAGAAGATCATGACGCATGCGCATGCAAGCGCAATGAATAATTTTGCCTTTTTCATTTTCTATCCTCCTTCTGTTGAATGACCGTTAACCGGCCATATTTACTTCTTACCCGCTCATGCGAAGCATCAGCCTACCAGAACCACATTGCTGTACTCGCCGGCTTCCAGAGCTTCCACCTGTGTTCCGGTTGCAGCATCCAGATGGCCATCTTCGCCGAATGCGCAGTCCACATAGATCTCAGATGCATTTACGGCTGCGCCGTCTGCAACGGTAAGGGAAATCACGCTGCTTTCGCCCTGCACATTCCATACGCCTCCTTCAGCAACATTCATCTTAATTCCGAAAACATCCGTGTATGCGGAAGTATCTTCTTCTCTTACAAACACGGAACGAACGTTGGCAACTGCTTCATCTGTGAGCTCGAACTTGTCGGTCATTCCCCACTGCTCAAGAAGCGCTGCAAGGCCTTCCTTGCTCCAGATGTTGTTCCATGCAGTGATGGAGCCGGTGACAGTTCTGCCGGTATATTCGGAAGATACATTGACGAACATATCCATCATATAATCTTTATGAAGAATATCGCCTGTGACCGGGGCTTCAATATTGATATAGTACGGCTCCATTACATTGTCATCCGTGCTGTCATGGAACGGAATTCCTGCCATCGCGTCAAATTCAAGAGTGGTCTCCATCAGAACGCCGGTTGAGCTCTTAATCTCAGTGCCTTCACCAAGAGTGATGGTGGAGCCATGGCTTCTTGCGGTGATCGCGGCGCCTTTATCATTTGCCAGATAGAACCATGCTTCGCTGTTGCTGTCTGAATCTACAAGATATTTTTCAAAATCAAAGAACATTTCATTTCCGCATGCGGATGTGATGTCCTCTTCCATAGTGGAAAGTGTGGTGTTGCGGACCGTAATCTCTGCGGGTCCCAGAGAACTCATGGAATTAATGACGATCGCATTGACACCGCCTGCCAGCAGCGTTCTGCCGTTTTCATATACCGGCTCTGAGAAGTTCATGCCTTCTGCATGCTGAAGAGCGGCTTCATCTGCTGCATCAAGACTGTCAAAGAATACGGAAGGTGCGCAGAATGCAAACAGGCCGTATTCCGCTGAAACAAGCCTGCTGCCGTAAATATAGTTCTGTGAACCATCGAGTGCAAAATAAGTATAGCCGCCGCGATATGCTTCGGAAATGGAATTAACCGTATAGGTGCTGGTTTTGATCAGCTTCATGTCCTGGCTGATCGATCCCCAGTCACGGGTTATGAGGCTGGAATTGTAAATCCACATATCGCCGCCCAGAAGCAGGGTGTTTCTTGCGGAACCCGGGAACAGTTTGGCATCCGGCATCCAGCTTCCGTCAGCACCGTCGGATCTCAGAACGCTGTCTTTGATGATCACGACTGCCGGATGAGTGGAAGACATGGTATACAGAGTACCTGAACGCCATCCTTCTGTACGGGCATAGACATTGTCGATATTCAGCACGCCCCCGTTAACTGTGATTGCGGTTCCGTAGGTATGCTCGGTGCCCGGGTCCGCATCCGTTTTTCCGTATACATCAATCACCGTATTGAAGGATCCGACGCCCTCAACATCAAAGTAATCTTCAGCGCCGCCGAGTGTGGTTATCTGTGCATCATCTTCGGTCCTGATAAATACACCGTTGGATTCATCGGTTGTACCGGTAATCTTAACACCGCTGACGGTCGTTCCGTCGATCAGACCGCCTTCTGCCATTTCCAGAGTACCAAATGCATCATTCGGCTGAGCGGCTTCTCCGTTCATGATGACAATAACGCTGGTCTCTTCATTGGCCTGACCATTTGCCATGGCCATGTCGCCGCCTTCGGATTCTCCTTCGGCACTGCTGCTGTCGGATTCCCCTTCAGCGCTGTCACCGGCAGATTCCCCTGCGGATCCCCCGGCCTGCACATCAGCTCCTGCGGATTCTCCTTCGGCAATCGCCTGTCCAACCTGCTCCGGAGCCGGTGCTGCACCTTCCGGTGCCGCAAAGGTCAGGCCCGTCAGAGCAAAGCAAAGGATTACAGTAAGTAATACACGAACCATTCTTTTCATTTCTTAAGTCTTCCTTTCTGATCAATTATCCTGTCATCATCCGTTCATAATCTGCCATGATCCGGTCATCGTCCGGTCATGCCCCTGCTGTATAGAAAAAACCTGCAGACAGTTTATTAATAAACATCTGCAGGCCAGGAGAGTATGAAAAAAAATCTTGCAATCTGTAATCATACTACAGTATTTTTTATGCCTGCGGGATGCATATTCCAGCACAGTTTCTTGTAAAATACAAAACCGGATCAATATTTCAGTCCGTCTGTGGTTTCCTTTCTCCAGCAGGTCCTTGTTCCGTAAGGACGCATATTTGTGTACTGCATCAGAACTGCCACATTCATTCCGGACATCTTTACAATATCGATGGTTGCTCCTGTTGCGCGCATTTCCCGGCTGGCAGACTTACCTTCGAAAAACTCCGGAAGAAGGGACATGTGATGCCCTTCCAACATAGTTTCCGGCACGAAACAAGTACTGGTTTCATCAGAGACCAGATACGGTGATACAACTCCATCTACATCGAAGCAGGAGGCAACCAGCCCTCTTTCTTCGTCAATGGCCAGAATACGGATATTTTCTCCTGCCGGACGGTTCGGAGCGATACCCATGGGGATCGGCACCCGGATATCTTTCTCCGGGAATGCATCCGGAGGGCAATGGGGATTGATAAGTTTGGCGTAGCCGGAATTCTCGTATACAACTCCACCTGCTTCCATCAGCATACAGGTTTCTTCACGGCCGTATTTGCTTCCGTCATAAGCATTGTCCAGCACACAATGGCCGACATAATCCAGTTCCTCCCGGCTGATTTTCTTGTCCTGAGGTACCGGAGCATCAAACAACGGCTTTAATTCCATCATGTCATGAGGCGTAAACCAGAAGCCGGTATTGCTGCGGGAAAGAAGCACTTCGATTTCCACTTCGGTAAAAAGCTCATTCTCGATCTTCACTCTGACAAGCACTACGCCTTCTTTAGATCCAAACGCTGCATTCAAGGCTACAAAGAACGTATTGGTCGCTTTGTCTTCCAGAGTCGTTCCGATGCAGTTTACCTTGTCAAAGCAGTTGAAAGTCTCCATATGGCGCAATGCCGCCGGAACGCCGTTCTCTGTCGCCCGATAGTGCGCAGCCATGGGAAGGCTTTCTGCATCATGAGTTTCAATAGCTTTTACCAATTGATCAATAAATTTTTGCATGAATTTCTCCTTTTTTATAAGTGTATGGTGCGGCTGCCATGCCGCGATGTCAGTATGATATCATCCGAGTACCGCAGTACCGGGTATTCCTTAAATCCCATCAGTCTTGCTATGCCGCGAAAAATATTTATCTGCAGTTTTTCATTGTATTCATATGCCAGTTCGTTGTGAACTTCAAAATAGGTATGGAAGTCTTCAAAAACCGGATCTTTGCAGATCCCGGAAAGCAGTTCCAGCTTCTCCCGGGTTTTTCCTTTATCCTGTAGCCTGACGGGATTTTTCGCATGCGCCGCCGCCTCTGTGAGTTCTGCGCGCAGGCAGCGGAACTGCTGCTCGATCCGAAACCGGCTTCTGTCAAAAGTCAGATAAATGATCATCAGAAAGATGAAAAGAATAATGGCAATATCAATCACTATATACACTTTTTCTTCCTTTCAGTTCACGGTTTTCCCGACTTCATGGCATGCCACGAAATGTCCCGGCGTCAGTTCTCTTAATGCAGGCATCTCCTTCCGACACTGCTCTGTTGCATATGGACAGCGCGGTGCAAACCGGCAGCCCGGCTCCGGCTCTACCGGCGAAGTGATCTCACCCTCCATCAGAATCTTCTTCCGTTTCACATGGATGCTGGGAACGGGAATTGCAGACAGAAGTCCTTTGGTATATGGATGCATGGGATGCTCGAACAGTTCGTCGGACTGGCATTTTTCCATCATGCATCCCATGTACATAACCAGGATATCCTGCGAAATATGCTTCACTACGGAAAGATCATGTGTAATAAACATATAGGTCAGATCCATCTCCCGCTGGAGTGTCTTCAGAAGATTCAGGATCTGGGCCTGGATGGAAACATCCAGAGCAGACACCGGTTCATCGCATACAATAAACTTCGGTTTCATTGCCAGTGCTCTGGCAACACCAATTCTCTGACGACGGCCGCCGTCCAGTTCGTGAGGAAAGGCGTACGCCAGTCTTCTGGCAAGTCCTACGGTATCCATCAGCTCTGCCAGACGTTTTTCCAGGTCGGCTTTATTATCATAGACCTTATAGACCCGAAGAGGCTCGGCGATCAGATCTGCTACGCACATTCTGGGATCGAGCGATGCAAAGGGATCCTGGAAAATCAGCTGCATATCGGTACGCAGCTCTTTGCGTCTCTTCTTGTCAGCATTCGTGATGTCCTCGCCGTAGAATTTAATGATACCATCCGTTGCACTCAGAAGTCCGAGAATTACCCGCCCCAGAGTCGACTTGCCGCATCCGGACTCACCCACAACTCCAAGCGTGGTTCCTGTCGGAATATCAAAGGTGACGCCGTCTACTGCATGCAGCTGGCCCGCCGGAGTCTTAAAATACTTCTTCACATCCATGACTTCCAGACAATTTGTTGTCTCTGCCATATTCAGCGCCTCCCTTCTTTGTTCTGCTCATAAAACTTTTCTGCATAAATGCAGCGTACCGGGTGTCCCGGTTCCACTTCCACCACCGGCGGAACCGTGGTCTCACATTCCTTTTGGGCATTGGGACATCTGGAACAGAACCTGCATCCATCCGGAACAAAAACAGGATCAAAAAGTGCGCCTTCGATCGGCGTCAGCATATCGACCTTTTTGTCCAGGGACGGCAGCGCACCGAACAGACAATTGGTATATGGATGAGAGGTGCGGTCAAAGATCTGCTCCAGATCTCCGAACTCCACCACTTCTCCCGCATACACAATGGCAACCTTGTCACAGGTTTCCGCCACAACACCAAGGTCATGCGTAATCAGCAGAATAGACGTTCCGGAATCCTTTTTCAGCTGATTCATCATATCCAGGATCTGCGCCTGGATAGTCACGTCCAGAGCAGTGGTGGGCTCATCCGCAATGATCAGCTTCGGCGTACAGGCCAGCGCCATGGCAATGACCACACGCTGCTTCATTCCGCCGGAGAACTGATGAGGATAGTTGTTGCTTCTGGCAGCAGGAATTCCTACTTTCTCCAGCATCTTCCCGGCCATTTCCCGGCTCTGAGCTTTCGTCAGTTCGTTGTGCTGTCTCAGTACCTCTGCAATCTGCTGACCGACCGGAATCACCGGATTCAGCGCTGTCATGGGATCCTGGAAAATCATGGCGATTTCGCTGCCGCGGATCTGCCGCATTTCTTTTTCACTGATTTTCAGAAGATCCTGTCCATCGAACCAGATTTCTCCAGAAGGGATCTGTGCAGTGGTATCTCCTAAAAGGCGCAGAATACTAAGCGCCGTTGTTGTTTTTCCTGCGCCGGTCTCTCCGACCAGACCCAGAGTATCCCCCACGTTCATCTGCAGGGAAATGCCGCTGACTGCATGGACTACTCCTATTTCGGTAGAATACTCCACGACCAGATTTTTAATATTCAATAATTCTGACATGGGTACCTCCTACTTCTTCATCTTAGGATCCATGGCATCCCTGAGGCCGTCTCCCAGAATATTAAATGCAAACAATGTGATCACGATGAACACACCAGGGAAGGTAACAATGGGATAGAAATCCCGGATAAACTGCCGTCCTGAACTCATAATGGAGCCCCATTCCGGTGTCGGAGGCTGTACGCCCAGACCTACGAAACTCAGGCCTGAGATTGCCATGATAAAAGCGCCGATGTTCAGCGTAGACTGTACGATAAGCGGGGACAGTACATTGGGAATTACGTGTTTCAGAATCGTCCGCATATTGGTATTGCCCAGGGCCTCTGCCGCTTCAATATACTCCATTCCCTTAATACTGAGTACGGAGGCCCTGACGAGCCGTGCGTAGGATGGAATGCCCGTAATTGCTATGGCAAATGCGGTGTTGATAACACCTGTTCCCAATGCGGCAGAGATCACCACCGCAAAAAGGAAGCTGGGGATACCCATCAGGATATCCATGATTCTCATAATGGTAGTATCGTAAGCACCGCCATAAAAACCTGCTGTGGCACCGATCAGTCCGCCGACTACCAGAGAAATCACGACAGCCATAACGGAAACCAGAAGCGATATCCGGCCGCCGTACAGGATTCTGCTCAGAAGATCCCGGCCATAATTATCGGTTCCAAGCAGATGCTGCCAGGACGGGTACTGGAACTTCTCGGCCGGATTCTGCTTGGCATAAGGATACGGGGATATCACCGGAGCCAGGATCGCTACGAGAATCAGTAATAACACAATAACCAGGCAGACCATGGCCAGTTTATTCTGTTTCAGTCTGTACCAGACGTCCCTCCACTGGCTGTGTTTTTTTGTGCCGTCTCCCAGGAGGAAATCTGTCTTGTTCCTGCTCATGCCAGGGCTCCCTCCTTTCCTTTCTGTGCTGCGGTTTTTTTCGCTTTTTTCGCTGTTACGTACTGAGCTTTGATCCGGGGATCAATAAACCCGTACAGAATATCCACCGCAAGATTGACCACGCACACAAACAGTGAAATAAATACAACGCTTCCCTGTATCAGTGGAAAGTCTGCCTGTGCAACCGCACTCATCCGCATCTGTCCGATGCCGGGGAAGGAAAAGATACCTTCCACAACTGCGCTGCCGCCCATAATCATGGACATCATAAACCCGATGACAGTGACCACCGGAATCAGAGCATTTCTGAGCGCATGCTTATAAATAATCTGACGTTCGGTCAATCCCTTGGATCTTGCTGTCCGGATATAATCCTGCCGGATGACATCCAGCATACTGGACCTTGTGATACGGGTAATATTCGCCAGAGGTCCGAGCCCCAGAGTTACGACGGGAAGGATCCATCCCAGCCAGCTCTTAATGCCGGTGGCAGGCAGCCATCCCAGCATCTGAGAGAATACGATAATCAGCATCAGGCCCAGCCAGAAGTTGGGCATCGACGCAAAAAGCAGGGAAACCGTTGTAAGTATATAGTCAAGGGCAGACTTCTGTTTCGTTGCGGAGACGATGCCGCAGAAGATACCGACGATGACTGTAATGGCCATACCTAAAGCTCCAAGGAGAAGTGTCTTGGGTGCCCTCTCCAGGATCTGGGTCATAACCGGTCTCTTATTGCCGTAGCTGTTTCCCAGATCCAGCTGAACCGCATGGACCACATAGTCAACAAACTGAACAATAAACGGCTTGTTCAGTCCCATTTCTTCTTTTTTCTGGTCATACTCTTCCTGAGTTAGATTCGTTCCGTACGTTGCGTAAACCGGATCTGATGGTGTATAATAATTAATTGTAAATACAATAAACAGGACACCCAGCACCGTAGGAATAAAGAGCAGAACTCTTTTGATAATAAATCTGAACATAGAATTTCCTTTACATATGTCTCAATATCTGACCATAAGTGAGCTGTCTAAAAAATATACGATCCCGGTAAGTACTCTGAGGTTTTATCAGCGCAACGGCCTTTTGACGCCGGTCAAGCACGACGAGAATAATTACGGTTATTATTCTGTCAATCAGATTCCTTTTCTGGATCTGATCACATTTTTCCGGGAACTGGATCTTCCGGTCCGCACAATCCAGGAAATCATTGACTGCAATCTGGACCATGATGCTATTATGCAGATCCTGGCAGAACACCGGGATTCTCTGCAGCAGGAAGTACAGGAGCTTTCCCTCAAAATCAATAAGATCAATCAGACGGAGAAACTCTATCAGCGGATCTCCTCGTCTTCTCTGAATCCCGGGGAAATGAATGTCTATATCCGGCACTTTGAAACCCGCTGGTTTATTGTCCGGAAGCTGAATCATCCGATGCCGGACACCGCAGAGGAATGGCATCTGAATATCAGGCGTCTCAATGCTCCTATCCTGGAAACGGCCAACTCCTCAAACCCCATCTACAGTATGGGAATCATTCAGAAACTTGCCGATGTGCATACCGGCCATTATACCGCATATCATGCTGCTTTCATGGAATGTGTCTCCTGTCCGGATGAAAGAGACCTTCTGGAAGATTTTGATCTGGTCACTCTGGAACCGGGAGACTATCTGGCTATCCGTTTTCTGGACGCTTCCCAAAACCGGGAAGAAGCCTACAACCGTCTGATCAGCCATATCCGGTCTCATAACATTTCCACCGCGGAAGACGTCTACGACGGAATCATCAACTGTTACCTGCCGCCTGTGAAGCATTCGCCTCATATCTATGAACTGCATGTAAAGCTCAAATAAACAAGGAATATTGCGGCAGTATGCCTGAAAGACTACTGCCGCTTTTTTGTCTGCTATAACTGTTGTCAGTTTAATTCTGTGAATCTCAGCTCACTCATCATAGCGGATGTGATGTGCATATCCTTTACAGCCGGACCGTATGCGTAAGCAAACTGGCTTTGAGCTGCCGGAAGTGTCCAGCAGTTTTCTTTGTGCCAATCCTGGATCCAGTTCATATCCTCCTGACGAGCAGTCTCATCTGTATTGTGGATGAAATCCTGATATTTCTGATTGTATTCTTCATCTGTGATTCTGCAGGCTCCAAGCATAGCATCCGCTCTCTGATGCTCCAGAACGGCTGTCGGATCCGGAACAGAAGGTGCAGAGTTGCACAGAAGTACGAAGAAGTTCACCTGTCCCATGGCAACCTGCGGCATAACTGCGCTCATTTCACCAACAGAATAGTTCAGAGTAATGCCTACTTCGCTCAGGTAATACTGGATAGTTTCATACATGGACTGAGCTGCCGGCTGGCCCGGGCACACAGTGTCAATGGTGAATCCGTTCTCATATCCGGCCTCTGCCAGAAGCTGTTTGGACAGTTCCGGATCATATTCATAGGTTCCTTCTTCCTTGTAATACTGCTCCATGCTGGAAGGAAGTACAGATGTGGCAGCTACGCCAAGAGAACCATAGGCATTGTCTGCAACAACTGCCCAGTCAACGGCATGAGCAATGGCTTCACGAACCTTGCTGTCCTGGAATTCTTCCACATACTCAGGAAGGATCACATAGTCAACTGCATTCAGGTTCTGCACTACCAAAGTACCTTCCGGATACTCGCCGCTTTCCAGATGTTTTACGCTGGAATCATCCAGTCCGATTACGATGTCCAGATCGCCGTTTTCAAAATCAATCAGCATAGTGGACAGCTCGCTGTAATACTGCAGGGTAAGGTGCTTGATATCCGGCATGTTTTCCTGATCCCAGTAATCATCTCTCAGGACGAATGAAGTGTAGGAACCGGATACATTTTCTTCCAGAGCATAAGGACCGGTGCCGCAGGCATGATCCCACAGATCTGCATCATTCAGATTCTCATAATACTCTTTGCAGACAATATCCGTGAATTTGGCAAGGTTCATAAGAAGAGAACCGCACGGTTCTGATGTGACCAGCAGCACGGTCTTGTCATCTTCTGCAGCGCATTTTTCAAAATCGAAAACTGCATAATTGGATGACTGGATTCCGGCATTATCCACATGTCTCTTATAGCTGTAGATAACATCCTCTGCGGTAAGAGGTGCGCCGTTGGAGAAGGTGACATTATCTTTCAGTTTGACTCTCAGGGTACACTCATCTACCCATTCATAGCTTTCTGCCAGCCAGGGCTCGATCTCACCGGTAACCGGATTCAGATCGAACAGTCCTTCGAATAAAGGCTGGAACTGGGTCGGTGTTCCGTACAGCAGCATATCAAATGCTACCGGAGCAGACGTATTGCCGACTGTGATGTCGCCGTCTTCGCCTTCTGCAAAAGCAATGCCCGCGCCGAGGGACATCACCATTGCAGCTGTAAGGATCGCAATGATCAGTTTTTTCAGTTTCATAAGATTCCTCCTTATTCTTCAGTTTCATGCCTCATACAGACACAAAATAAATAGTTCAGTTCAAACATAAACCATGCACTTGGTGCAGGGTCAATGCAAAATTTAGTACAAACATTTGTATTATCTAAATAGCCGTCACCGTCATAGATAATAATTGTCGGCACGCCTGCATCAAAAGCATCTTCCACAAACAATTCATATTTGTCATCAAGATCAGCTGCATGGAATATGGCTGCCGTAGCATTTTCAAAGCTGTCCACAACTTCGGCCTTTTCACCGAAGGCTGCAGTATCTGCTTCCACACTGCCGGATGCATCGCCGTCAATATAGACCTTCGCATCTGTACGGCGATCCTCATTTCCTGCCATGCAGATGCATCAGATATACATCTTATTCAATAGTAATGGCTGCTTCCAGTCCGCCAAGTGTAATCGTATGTTCACCGGCCTCGTCAATGACCACTTCAAACTCCACGATTCTCCAGGAACCGCCGTTCACTGCCATAATCTTTTCGTCTGCCAGTTCTCCGTCCACAAAAAGCTGCGCGGTTGTCACACCATCACTGCCGTCATTCCACAGCAGACACCGGACCGCAAACGGTTCGCCAGCTCTTGCTGCATTGACGGTTTCAATGCTTTCCATGTTGCTGCCGAAGAATTCGGACCATACTTCGACCGTCCGTTTCTCCTGCGGTGTTGACAGCGTCTGATAACGGAATACCGGTTCTTCGCCGTAACGCATGCCGTATTTGTAGCAAAGGAGCGGATCACCCCAGTTCTCCGGAGTGGAATGATCTTCGTTTGTAAGCATGGTGGCTTCCAGCATCAGACGTACCCAGCCGTTCGCACCCATATCTCCTGCCAGATCCTGCCACTGTGCGTCATCCTGTACGGTATCGCGGGCAATTTCCTTAACGATCATACCGGACGGCTCTCTCATACCGAACATCAGATCTGCATAGACCTGCGGCTCTGTGGTAAGTACGAATCCATTCAACGCGGTACCATGGTCCGGAGTCCGGTCATAGTTCATGAAGAGCACTGCATCGCCCTGCTCCATGACCCAGGTATCCGGATCTACACAGTTGGTGACGATGACCAGCTTCTTCTCCAGATCTTTGGCATCTTCAATGATCAGCTCTGCTGCATCGGTAAGTGATGTACAGTCTGCAATCACCACATCGGCAGCTTCCATATCCTCTACGATCGTGCAGTACTGACCGATGGCTTTGCTGATTTCTTCTGTATTATATTCGGATGCGGTACTTGCATAATAAATGGCAATTCCCTGCTCCAGCGGAAGCAGATTGTCATCGTTCTTTACCAGAATCGCACTTTCAGCCATCAACTGCCGCTCCATATCAACCACTTCCGGATTACGGGCTGCATCCAGTTCGTCAATGTTGGTGATCTCCCACTGTTCAGCCACATACTCTGCACTTGCAGCAATCTTTAAGGCTTCTTCCGGATCGGAATACGGATCATCAAATAATCCCAGATCAAATTTGGTAAGAAGCAGCCTTCTGCAGGAAGCATCCACTGCCTCCATGGAAAGCAGTCCTTCTTCAATGGCCTGGTCCATGCCGACGACCCAGTAGCAGTTGCCTGCTGCCTGGCTTTCATCCAGGGTCAGGTTGTTGATACCCAGCTGGTCTACCGTATTGGTTATCATCCACGCATAACGCTCCTGAACGCTTAAAGATGCCAGATCCACACCATCCACAACACCGGTTGCGCCAAGATTTACAGCGCCCCAGTCTGTAATAATGACACCGTCATAACCCAGCACATTGCGCAGATAATTCATGCAGTCCGGGTCAAAATCTGTGCAGAGACCTTCATTGAAGCCTTCGCCATTGGTCATGATCCAGCGTGTGCCGGCATCGATGGCTGATTTCCAGCAGTACATATAATTTTCGATATTGGCTGCCGGAGATTTGGCTGAGCTGAACGACTGATCTCCGCCTCTGGTGATGTAATGTTTGGTACAGGTAAATACACCACCGGACTGCAGTGCCTCTACTTCCGCACCGATCATCTCAGCAATGTATTCCGGATTCTCACCATCCCAGGCACCAATCTCTACCGAATACGGCTGCAACGTAACATGAATGCCGACTGCTGCCACTTCCTGCGAGCACAGATTCCACAGCTTCCCGGACAGTTCCAGATCATGTGCCGTTCCGTAAGCATCATGCGGTGTATCGATATAACCAGCCCAGACATTGTACATACGGTCTGAAGAAATTGTGACCGGAATTCCCAGCCGGTTCTCTTCCGCAATCGCCTGCACATGGTTATGAATATTGGCCATATTGTCCGGAGCGCCTTTGTAGTTGTTATTCAGGAATCCCAGACAGCCGCACTGGGTGATGAAATACCACACCGTCAGTTCGCCGTCATCCAGGGATTCTCCCATGGTGGTCGGAAGGTCTGCGTGGAACAGCATTCTTCCCTTTTCCACATAAGTCATCTGATCGAGCAGATCCCGGGTACGGGTTTCGCTGTCTTCTCTCCAGTCTTCATAAACATCCAGTTCTCCGTCTTCATCCAGATCACGGAATTTCAGGCCATCCACTTCAATGATCGGTTTCAGAACCGTGCTCAGTGCTGCCTGTTCTCCTTCTGCCGGGATATACGTATAATCGACCGGATCATACAGCACGATCTCGGAAGATCCGAAGCTCACCGGAGAGCCGTTGCCGGCCATCTCGCCTGAGTCTGCTTCTGACTCGCCGGAAGCAGACTCGCCGCCGGCAGATTCGCCTTCTGCAGACTCGCCTTCTGCAGACTCACCCTGTGCAATTGCCTCACCTTCCGGCACCAGTCCGGCAAATACATTGCCTGCAGCCCCCAATAAAGACACAATCATGGCAATTGCCAGAATCCATACCAGTTTCTTTTTCATATCGTTTTGCACCTCCCTAACTAGTCATTTATAAATGAATCTAATACTCCAGTTCAGAGTTTACATAACTACAATCATTGGGTCGATGTAAAATCGGACACCTACTGTTGTAATATCCTGCACGTTCTGTTATTTCACAGGCCCGCTGCTTCGACCACCTGGGCCACTCACCGACAGAGATGCTTGATTTTAAAGGATTTCTATTTCCGAAGTTCGATTTCCTGAAATTTGCAATTTTCAGGATTTATGAGTTCCCGGGAACTTGATTTCCGGAATCTCTGTTCTCTCTGGGATTTGCGTTAACGGGCCCCTGTCAAATTGAGAATACCCCGGCTGGTCATTTGATCAGAATCAAAAAGAGGCAGAGTGAATCCTCTGCCCCTGCCGTATCCGAAACCACTTCCAGTTCCGCAGCCCATCGGTTCTGCCGCTTAATAGAACAGTGCAGGCAGAATATGATACATATAGGTATAAATAACAGACAGCGTATGCGTGCCTCCGATCATCATGGAGCAGCTGGTGTTTTCTCCTGTAATGAACATATCGTTATATTCCAGGAGCGATTTCATCTGCTCGGTAGCAATTTCAAATGCGACATCTTCTGTCCCGGTCGCTACAAACAGGACAAAATCCTCTGCTGTATAGCCCTGTTCACTAACTGCGTTATACAGCACCTCTGCAGACAGATCACTGTCCCAGATGCCTTCGATACCGCCTTCCCCGTCATCCCAGGAAGCCTCGCTGATCGGAAGGAACCAGCGGAATGCGTACATTTTCTGAATAAAGGTATTCCAGGTAGCGGTTCCTCCCAGAGAGAATCCTGCCACTGCCCTGTGATCCCGCGAAGCCCCAATGCCTGCCTCATCAACAGACTCGGCATACGTGCGGAATTCCCTTTCCACAGCCGGAATGATGCGATCCGTCAGCTCCTGCGGAAAATCCGACATTTCTGCCACCTGGATGCCCAGCGGCAGAAATGACTCAAAGGGATCCCCTTTCGAATAAGTCGGCGCAGCCACAATCAAAGGCTCAATCTCCCCTGCCTCTATCATATGATCCAGCAGACACTGCAGTTTTGTCACTTTGCCCGGGTCCAGATAATCTCTGGGAGAGCCCCCGGAAGCATGAATCAGATACAGAACATTGTATGATCTGTCCGTTTCTTTATATCCTGCCGGCAGATAGACAATGACTGACTTCGTCATTTTCTCACCGTTTTCGTCTTCAATCTCATATCGCACACGCTCGATGGTCCCCTGATGCTCTGCAGGTTCCAGATATTCCTCCGGTACATCCCCGATTTCAAAAGATTCCTCCGTCAGCATAAATCCTTCCCTGTCTTCGGATCCACCGTCGGATCCGCCCTCGGAGTTTCCGGATTCCCCCTGCGAATCGCCGGGGTCTTCCGGGGAAATATCTTCTGTTTCCTCTGTTTCACCTGGATCCAGCCGGATATCAGCCGTTTCTTTCTTTGAATCCTTCGGCGTTTCCGACGCCATAGATGCTGCCGTCAGAAGAAACACAAATGCCATTATAAATACAGCCACTGCCCGGAATCTTGTTTCTTTCATATTATGATGCTCCTGTCTTTCTTTCCTGCCCGCCGCCGGCCGGCTATGCCCATCGATCAATTTATAATTCTCCATTTAACAGTATACTTCCATAGCCCTGTCCGGTCGATGCAAAATACTGCACAGACAGTAGTAAAATCTGACACTTTTCCAAAAGCCCGTAAAAGACGGTTAAGGCGAGGACACCAAACATCCGGATCCTGCGTCCGTATTTTTCTCCAAAGGCTGCAGGCATTTGCTGCACGGAAAAACTCCGGACTGCTTTATGGGTGCAGCCCGGAGTCTTCAGATAACAACTCGAAAGAATAAATGAAATCTACTCAACCGTGATCGTCTTTGTGATGTCGCCGACAGTCACGGTATGCTCGCCGGCTTCATCGATCACCAGATCCATTTTGACAATTCTCCAGGAACCGCCGTTGACTGCCATGATCTTTTCTGCTGCCGGTCCGCCGTCGATCGCAGCTTCCACCGTAGTGATGCCGTCGGCGCCATTATTCCACAACAATGTATAAACGCTGAACGGCTCGCCTGCCTTGATACCGTCAATGGTCTGATAGGAAGTGGAGGTTCCGCTGCTGGTCTCTTCCGTTACTTCGGTGGTGGACTTCGGAAGTACCAGAGTATCGTAGATAAATTCCGGTTCTTCGCCATAGTGCATACCATACTTGAAGCACAGCAGCGGATCGCCGAAGTTCTCCGGTACACTGTGATCTTCGCTGGTCTTCATCAGGGCAAGTAAGATCATACGGGTCCAGTTGTCTGCACCCTGATCACCGGCCAGATCCTTCCACTGTGCATTATCAGATGCGCTGTCCCTTGCAATTTCCTTGACGATCATACCGTTCGGCTCGCGTACGCCAAACAGAAGGTCTGCGAAGACACAGGGCTCAATGGTAAGGATAAATCCGCCTTCTCCGGTACCGTGATCCGGAGTACGGGAGAAGTCAACATAAAGAACCGCATCTGCATTTTCCAGCATCCAGACATCCGGATCCACACAGTTCGCAACGATAACGATCTTTTTGCCGGCATCCTGTGCATCTTCCACGATCAGCTCTGCCGCATCATTGACCTGTGTGCAGTCTGCCACTACCACATCGGCAGCTTCGATATCATCAACAACCGTTGCATATTCTGCAAGAGATGCCAGATAACCGTCTTTGGTGATGGTGCTGGCAGTGGTATCAATGTAAACGTTGATGCCTTTCTCCAGCGGAAGGAGCGCATCGTCATTCTTAATCAGTACTGCAGAAGCAGCTTCCAGCTGGCGCTCCAGTTCCACGACTTCCGGATTGCGGGCTTTGTTCAGGCTCTCAAGATCGGTAATCGGCCATGGCTCGGCGATATATTCTTCGCTCGCTGCCAATGCAAGAGCAGCAGCCGGATCACAGTACGGATCTTCAAACAGTCCCAGCGTGAATTTGGATCTAAGGACACGCCTGCAGGTTGCTTCCATACGTTCATCCGTGATCAGACCCTGTTCATAAGCGGCCTGGATGGCATCCCTGTGGCTGGGTGCCGTCGGAGACGGATCTTCTGATGTAACACCTATCGCTGTATTCGGGAATCCGATCTGATCAAGACCTGCATTGATGGCATATGCATACCGTTCCACAGTCGTAAGTGTGGAAAGATCTGTGCCGTCATTTCCGATTCCCACAGCATTGTTCGGGCCTTCCGTTCCCCAGTCAGATAAGGTAATGCCTTCATATCCAAGTTCTTCCCGCAGATAATCCAGAGTAAATTTATCAAAATCGACCGGAACGGAATTGGTAAGTCCCGAATCTGCGTTCAGCATGATCCACTGGATTCCGCAATCAACGGCCGCCTTCCACGGATACATCCAGTTGTCTACGGTCTGCGCATCCGACCTCGCATTTTTAAAATTGGAATCTCCGCCTCTGGCGATAAAGTGCTTTGCACACGCCTGCATATATTTCTCTATCGCAGACACCTCAGCTGTTGTCATTTGTGCCATGTATTCCGGATTTTCACCGTTCCAGGAACCGATCTCCATACCGTACGGATGGAATGGGACATGATATCCGATAGCCCTGGTCTCTGCGGCATACTGCTCCCACAGCTTTGTTCCGAGTTCGATATCTGCTGCGGTACCGAAGGAATCATGCGGCGTATCGATCATGCCGCCCCATGCATTGTACTGTCTGTCAGATGAAAATGTGATCGGGATGCCCAGCCTTGTTCTTTCTCCAATACTCTGGATCGCATTGTGGTAATCTGCCTGATCCTGCGGCGTGCCATTGGAATTATCCAGGAAATGGGTAATATCCAGATTGGTAATATAGAAATACATGGAATGTCCGTCTTCCGGTCTCAGCGTATCAGCATCCGGTCCCCAGATATTCTGCGGCAGAGAAAAATCCGCCCCGTTGGAACTGCCGCAGCTGCAGATATGATAGAACAGACCTGTCTTTTCCTCGATTGTCATCTGGCTGAACAGATCATCGATCCTGGTATCAACATCCAGTCTCCAGTCTTCATAAGGATCCAGTTCGCCGTTCTTGTTCATGTCCTTGAACTTCAGTCCTTCCACTTCCAGGATTGTCGTAACACCCGGCACATAAGTCAGCTGGATCTGCTCACCATCAGCTTTGATCACAGCATATTCATAATCCTGCACAGCGCTGTAATCCGGTTCAATGACCGACGCTGCTTCAGTTTCGGAATCGCCTTCGCTCTCGGCAGATTCGCCCTCAGCGCTTTCACCCTCAACACTTTCTCCCTCAGCGCTCTCTCCTGTCTCGCCGGCAGATTCGCCCTGTGCAATTGCTTCTCCTCCCTGATCCGGGGCTGCAAACGATATCATTGCTGTTCCTAACAGAGAAATGATCATGGCGATCACCAGGATCCATGCCAGTTTCCTATTCATCATATCTTGTACCTCCTTGAAAATTTTCTTACACACTTATTTCCATCCGGCATCTGTCAATCCGCAGCGCTGAATGCAGCCGTTGTCCGGATCTTTATTTTTCTCAATTTCCATTTTTCAATCGGTCGTATGATTGGGCCAGTCTGAATCATAAAGCTTGATTATTCAACATTCTTTTTTCAGACTGGCCCAATTTCTTTTTGTTTGTGGGCCAGTCGAAATAATAAAGCTTGATTATTCAGCATTCTTTTTTCGGACTGGCCCAATTTCTCTTTGCCTGCTGATAAATGCTTCAGATAGAGGAAGTCTGCAGACACTGTATCAGTGCCTGCAGACTGTGACGAAAGAAAAACATCGGAAATCTATGTCTTAACTGCAAAAATTTCTGTCTGATCAATACATAAACTCATCGACTCTGTACTTCTCAGCCGGATCCTCGTCTCCCTGATGCCAGTTCAGTTCATAACCGTAAATGTTGCAGCAGGAAATATCATCGTAATACGGTGTGTTATAAGTCCAGTCAAATCTGTCGCTGCCGCAGACACCCAGAAGGATTGCTGCAAGCTTCTGGCCGGTTGCGGAGAAGGTCAGGTCGTTTGCATATTTCGGAACGGAATGGAATTCCTGATCTTCTTCCTCTGTGCCGACACCACCGAATGTTGCATAGCCTTTGATGGCATTTGCAGAATGGTCTTCGTTAACTGCTGCCACCATCTCCATGAAAGTATCATCCTGGGAATAGCATGGGATCACACAGAAGTCAGCCAGATCAAGGCCGTTTGTTTCTGCATAGCCTTCAATGGCGGCGGAAATGCCCATGGCCGGATCCGGCTCGTAGCAGATGAATACACGGCAATTCGGATTTGCGGATAAAGCAGCCTGTGCATTGCTGTATGCGGTGTCATATGTAGAGTTTCCATAAGACTGCGTTGCAGATACTGCTACCAGATTATCGGACTCTTCGATGGTTCCGAAAATAGCATTGGAACGATAGATTCCATCGGTAATTCCTGTGTAGTAGTCCACTGCCACTTCATATTTTCCATCGTCATTGGTCGGAATATTTCCACCTTCTGCAACTCTCTTCTCGATCCAGTCCTGTGCAGCATAGACAGCATACATACCTGTCAGGTCATATGCAGTAGCGATAAATCCTGCCATCGGATAAGACGGAGCAACACCAAGCATTGTAATGGCAATTCCTGCTTCCTTTGCTTCTGCGCAGACATCTTCCAGAAGTTCCGGGTCCATTGCTGCGATCATCAGTGCACCGACATTGCCCGCAACGATAGCCTGTTCAACAAATTCCACCTGTTTTGCCGGTGTACCTTCTGCATCTTTTGCTGCATAGGTCCAGCCTTCTTTTTCCATTTCATAGCCCATGGAGTCAGCATGGACCAGAAGTCCCGGAACGCCTGTGGTAGGAAGGATTGCCCAGACTTCCTTCTGACCGTTCCATGTGAACTCTTCTGCCGGAGCTTCTTCCGCCATCACGGTCATGGCCATCGCCAATACCATAACAGCAGCCAGCACGATTGCTAAAAACTTTCTCATATAATTACCTCCTAAATAATATTTTTCAACAGTGCAGGTGCTGTATATGTATCACCTGCACTGTTTGATTCATAAGGATCCGGTTTCACAGCCCCCATCAGTTCTGGGGAACATTCTCTGCCGGAGACTCACCTTCCGGAGATTCGCCTGCAGGAGATTCACCTTCCGGAGATTCACCTTCCGGAGATTCACCTTCCGGAGACTCACCTTCCGGAGACTCACCTTCCGCCGGAGCCGCATCTGCAGCAGGTTCTTCCACTGCTTCTGCAGACTCGGATTCGCCGTTCTCGGAATCTGCGGATTCTGCGCCTTCGGATGCTTCGTCTGCGGATTCTGCGGATTCGCCTGCAGATTCACCGCCGGAGGATCCGTTCGGATCTTCTACAAAGACAAACTTCGTACCGTAAATACCCGGCTCGATCTCATTTTCGGACGGAGTGATCGCAAAGGAACCGTCTTCCATTTCTGTCAGATCACCGTATACATGAGCGCCGTCTGCAACTTCCAGATAAGTTACCAGTGAACATACTGCAGGTTTCCAGGTACCGTTAACGATCACGTCCAGAGAGGCTGCGCCGTTGTAATATACCTGATTGATCACATGAGCCACAAGATAGTACTCCATGGTGGAGAATTTGGTGAACTGGATAGCAGCTGCTTCTTCTTTGTTTTCCGTTACAGCACCATTTTCATCCAGGAAGACGTATTCGATATCATCCAATCCGGCATAGTAGCCTTCCTGTTCCGCATGTTTTGCATTGGCTTCATCGATCGCCGCGATTACATCATCCACATTTCTTCCGTTCAGGAACATGCCGTGTACATGGGATGCCAGCGCGATATCTCCGTTCAGGACCGCATCTTCCGCAATGGTAACATCCAGTGCATCGGCTGCCTGTTCATAGTATCCGGTTGCATTGTAGATATCACCGGTGTATTCACCATCTTCAAACAGTACCGTGCCGTACGTTCCCGGTGTTGTCTTTTCATAGTAAGCAACGGTTCCCGCATCTGTCGGATTCTCGACTTCCCTGTAGCCACCGTCCGGGGCATCCTCATAGTATGTCTTGTCAGGATCTACAACCGAATCTTCCGTAAAGACATAAGATGCCTCTGCTTCATATGCCTCTGTCGGGAATCCTGCCGCTTCCTCCAGATAGGTGCCAAAGGGATCGAAACCGCCGATAGTGGTATTATCATTATCCATAAACTGGACCAGAACACCGTTGCCGGGGTTCAGCTCCGCGCCGGAGAATACCCAGTCAACATTGGCATCTCTGTAGATTGCGAGCGCATCCGCGGTATTGAATACAGAACCTTCTTCCAGAGTAACGGAACCTGCCGTCTGGCCAAGGAAACCGAATACGCTGTTGACAGTTGACGGTTTGTCTTCTGCTGCAGTGTAAGTATAGATTACATCTCCTGTTTCGGAATCGGTTGCTTCATAAGTTTCGCCAGCCTTCAGGCCCTGGAATACAGCATCTCCGCCGTAATCAACCACAGCCCAGGTAGCTCCGTTGATGTCGACACCGTAGAAGTTTTCCACCGCACTTCCGATCATAAAGGCTGCATAAGCGGATCCGTATGCATCCTCATCATAGCCAAGGATCTTCCAGCCGCTGTCCATGCCTCCCTGGGATTCCGGCAGAACATTCAGAGAAGTATTGTACAGCCAGTAATACGGAGAAGTACATCCGTCTGTGGAAAGGACTGCCCAGCCGCCCGAAGTAACATCGGAATCAGCAATGACCAGATTCGGATATGTACCAAGCACATTGATCGTACGGACAGCGCCTTGAAGAGAAAGTACCCACGGTGGGGAGATCATAACATCGGTCTGAGCCGTATTCCAATACTCGGGATAAAAGTCTTTAAACGGGTTCGCTCCGACAGCTGTCAGAGAACTATTCTCAACAAACAGATCCGATGCCGTGATATTGGCAAAGGATCTTACAATACCTTCGCTGTAGAAATTAACGTCTTTTACATGTACAGAGCCGCCCAGATCCGATGTCACGGCAGCACCCATTCCTGTAAAATCAGAATCATAGGTTCCGTCGCCATCGTCATGGATGTAAAGATCGCCTGTAACATCAACATTGCCTTCGCCGAATACACGAACCGCAGTAAAGCCTTCGCCCTCCACGTCGTCATGGAAAGCGATCTGATAAGTGCCGTCTTCTTCCGTTACTCTGTCGGCCCAGTTGGAATTGGCTTCATCAACAACACCGTCAGTTAAGGCAACACCCACATAGATATGGCCCGTATCATGTTCTGCACGGTTCGTGGTTGTATTGTTGGAACCGAATTCCGATACCTGCATGTCCGCAATACTGGACGCATCCAGTCCCTGAAGGTCCATTGCCGGCTCGGCAGCGAACGCAGAAAAAGAAGTTGTTACAACGAAACCGGCTGCAACAACTGCTGCTGCAAATACTTTGTTCCCTTTTTTCATGTGTTTCCTCCTTTATGAATTGTATTTCTTATTCCGTAACAACCAGTCTGCCGCCGCTGAACAGATCGTATTCGCCTGCCTTCGCGCCGGCTGCATGGATCGTCACGCCCTTCGGTGCGTCGATCTGGTTCAGGAACACCTCCCCGGTAAACGTTACTTCAGAATCTGCATCTGCAAACCAGAAGCTTCGGACATCCAGATTCAGGTGTGCTCCATGGATCGCTCCGGTCATATGGACTTTCCGGAAATCCAGATACATCTCTCTTTCCGTATCCTCATGGATAAAATCGCCTTCCAGTTTGCATTCTTCAAAAGCAGCCCGGATGCCAAAAGGATGATCGGAAGGTACCGTGCGGCAGGGATCATCATTGACCTCGGACCGGAGAAGGATTCCCAGATCTGATGCCATTTCCGTGCGATAAAACCTGAGATCTGTATTCTCACTTCTGCAAAGCATCAACTCCTTGCAGGCGTGCAGTCTGCTGTTCTTTACTTCCATTTCTCCGACTTCTTCCGGAGTTCCGTTCACGTTATGGATCAACGCAAAATAGGAACCGTTCTCGCATTCGCATTCATCAAAATGAGCATCGGATTTGCCCGCCAAAAGGATCGACATATCTGCCACATCAAAATTGCAGCGGTTGAAATAGACATGGCAATCCGGATCCGCATAGGTTCCGTAACCTCTTTTTGTTACGATGATATCGCAGTCATTTGCTTCCAGATACAGGAAGCCTTCTGCCCCTTCGGTAGACAACGCTCCCCACCCGTCGCAGATGATCTTGCTGTCATAAAAATAGCTGTAGGAATTGGTCATGGTGCAGTGGGTCCTGCTGTTTCCTTCGATCAGAAGAGTGGCAGGCGGTGTCGCCATGGGCTCCGTGATCGGTTCAAAACCATCTCCCCAGGGCTGTCCGTGGGACCAGAGCACCGAATCATAAACATACAGTTTGGAGCCTGTCTCTGCCGTCGTGCAGAACCGGCTCTTTCCATATCCATTGATCACGGCATTTTTAATGGTAACGGTCGCACCGTTTCTTGCGGAAACACCGGTATCGGGTCCACCCAGTCCTTTTCCCACACCTTCCAATGTAATATAAGCATTTTCGATCACAGCATCGGTTTTTTCGCCGTCACAGTAGACGCCGCCGTCTCTTCCGTCATAACCGACAACTTTCAGGTTGCTGATATGCTGACCGTCGATGTTCCCTCCCATCAGGATATCCTGATTGCAGATCTGCGCTTTGCCGTCTCTGACTTCGATCGCTGCTTTGGCATCTTCATATCCGGCAAACCAGTCAAACACCGGCCCGCCCGGATTCATGATACTGTTCACCGTCGTTACCAGATCCGCTATTTTCAGATAGATCTGGGCATGTTCCTGCTGATGTCCGGTCATCTTTTTTCCTTCAACTTTTTCCATTGATCTTTTCTCCATTGTGTTTTATTTCTGTTGCGGGACAGAATAAAGCACCAGTAAGTCTGCACTTTTTTATTCTTTGCAGAAAGGAGGGCTTACTGATGCTTTATTCCCACATATTATATAGAAGGGTCGATTAATATCTTGATCTGTCCGGTGCGGTCTTTCCGGTCCACACCTTTTTCCACACAGTCTTCCAGGGCGATGATATCTGTTACCATACCCGGGAAGGAGATCTTTTTCTTGGCCAGCATCTCCAGATACATCCTGATCTCTTCCGGTGTATAGGTAAAGCTGCAGATCAGTTCGATCTCCCGCGGGATCACTGGGGCCAGGGAGAGCTGACTGAGCGGTTCTCCAACGATACCCACCAGCATGACCTGAGATCCGGCCTTCGCTACCTGCATGACACAGTTCAGAAGGCTGGCCTGGTTGCCGGCGCATTCCAGTGTCACATCAGCGCCGTCCGGATTGCCGATGGCTTCTCTGACAGCCTTGCCGAGATCCTGACAGGTCTTTGCATTGATATAAGCGTCCGCACCGTACTGCATGCAGATCTCCCGCTTCGGATCGCTGGTTCCGATTGCCACAACGGTTCTTGCTCCTGCTGCCTTGGCAATCTGGATCGCTGCCAGTCCGATGGGGCCTGTACCGGAGATCGCCACGGTGTCTCCGAACTTGAAATTGGATTTACGCAATGCATGCAGGGATACGCAGATGACATCAAAAAGCACCGCGTCTTTTTCATCCACGCCTTCCGGAACCGGAATGATCATGGTATGCATCGGATCATCGATCAGCATATATTCCGCATAACCGCCGTCCGGTCCGCCAATCCCGTTTGTACGCGGAAATCCGTGTTCACAGATATTCGGTCTGCCCTGGGAACAGGCTGTACAATGTTCTTTACAATAGGAAGGAGGTCCGCACAGAACCTTATCACCCACATGGAAGCCTTCCACACCTTCTCCGATCTCGTATACCGTGGCCACATTTTCGTGTCCCAATACGATGACCGGTTTCACGATCTCATATTTATATGCTTCCATATCGGTTCCGCAGACTCCGCAGTAATCGATCCTGACTACCATCTGCCCGGGACCAGCCTTGGGAACGGGACGTTCTTCCATGCGGATATCTCCAGCGCCGTAAAAAACGGCTGCTCTCATTTTTTCCATCTTGAATTCTCCGTTTCTGTCATTGTTTCTTTAGATACGGCAAACTTTATCTGCACGTTAAATGTACCAATTCTTCTTTTGTTTGAAAAACAGGCAGTTTATTAGATGTCTACAACGCGATCCTGCCGAAAACAGGCTTCGGAAATACGGTTCCGCAGTACATCCTGCCAGGCCTGTGTCGGAAATTACAAGCCTTTGTGTCTGATTTTTCATGGGAATACCCGGAAAAGCCTATAAAATAATCTATGTTGCCTGGTTGTAAGGCCACAACCATTGCTGTGTACGTTACCCGTAATATGCTGTATGAAATGAGGGGACTATGAACAAATTGGATATTTTCTGCTTTACTTCCGTTGCACGGACAAAGAGTTTTTCCCTGACTGCCAAAGAACTGAGGATCTCGCAGCAGGCTGTCAGCAAACATATCCGGGCGATCGAAGAGGAAACCGGCTATCAGCTGTTCTTCCGGGATCGTACCCCGGTGGAACTTACCATGGCAGGTTCTTATATGCTGGAATATTTCTCTCTCCGCAGCGGTATCATTGAACAGATTGCTGCCGCATTTGCAGTAAAGAATACCGGGAGTTCCCTTACCATAGGACTCTCCCAGTGGACGGGAAATCCTCCCTGGTTTCTGGATGCTGCCAGACAATACCGGAAGCTTCATCCGGAGCTGGAGCTGCGGCTGCAGAACCTGGACAGCACGGAACTGTTGACCGCTGCCGCCGGGGGGAAAGCGGATCTTCTGATCACCTCCGCTTATATGGCCCGGTATCTTCCTTCTTCCTGGAGATCTGTGAAGATCACGGAGGAGCCTCTTTATATCATACGAAGTGCAGGTGCTGTTTACGACCTGGACCACCTGGGTCTGTACCCTTTTTTTGCCCCTGAAGCAGGGGAAACCCATCCTGATATGGTCCGGATGAGGGGGCTCAGTTTATGCCGCCGTCTCGGATTTACCCCCCGCAACATTACGATCTGCCATGATATGGGAACAGTCATGCTGAATGTGCTTTTCAGCGGAGGCATTACAGTGGGATCGTACCCCCCGGAGAAGGATAAGACGGACGATTATTCTTATGAGAAGACCGATCTGTCCGCACAGATCATGCTCAGCCATCCATATCACACAGAACACGGACCGGCAGATGATTTCGCATCCTATATCATCGGGATCGCACAAAACAGGGAGGAGCAAAAATGAACCGTATACAGATTGATTGTTTTATGACGGCTGCCGATACAGGATCTATCGCGGCTGCTGCCGGAAAACTGTTCCTGACCCAGCAGTCTGTCAGCCAGAATATCCAGGCACTGGAGAAAGAGACCGGAAGCGCTTTGTTTGTCAGGAGCAAAAGCGGGGTTCAACTGACAGAAGGCGGAAAAAAGCTGTATTCCTTCGCAGTACAATGGCAAGACCTCTACGCCGGCACACAGCAGAAGATCCGGGAATATTATTCCGGTATCACCCACTCATTTCATATCGGGATCACAGAATATGTTGATATTCTCGGCAGGATCAGCAGAGGATTGTCATCTTTCCGGGAAAAATATCCGGATACAGAGATCACCGGACTCCAGCACCGGAATAAAGTACTGTTGGAGCAGATCGAGCAGGGAGACCTGGATGTGACCATTATCAATGAACTTCAGATCGTAAACGGAGGGGATTTTGATTACGTTGCTTTCGCCAAAGAGGATCTGAGGCTGTTTATTTCAGGTTATCAACCGAAAAAGACCACACAGGAGACCACCATTGAGGAACTGCGGGAGGCTTGCAGGGAGATTCCTCATATCAGCACTAGTTACGGCATATGGGAAACTTCCGACTGGGAAGAGATTTCCCGCAGGACAACCTCATTTCTGGGATATGATTTTACCAGTCATTATGAATCCGAAAACTTCCGCTCCTGTGTATTGAACCTGGATACAATCCCCTGTTCTGTCGTATGTGACAGCCGTTTTGGTTACACCCCTCACAATAAGGATATCTTCAACATTCCTCTTAAGACTGATTCCAGGCTGTGTATCCTGTGGAACAGAAAAAATGAGAATCCTCTGATCCGGGAATTCACAGATCATATGACAGCATTTTATCAGTAAACGCAAAAAAATCCCCCCAGCCCGCTTAGGACTGGGGGGATTCGCTTTTTTTGAATTATTCCTGTTCAATAGAACCGGTCGGGCAGGTATCTGCACAGGTGCCGCAATCCAGGCAAGCATCTGCATCGATTTCGTATTTGCCGTCGCCTTCGGAAATAGCGCTTACCGGGCAAGCATCTGCACATGCGCCGCAGCTAACACAACCATCATTGATCTTATATGCCATTTTGTTTCCCTCCTTAAGGACTAAATAACGGTTTACCGTAAGCGGATTTTATACTATTTATAGTTGATAAACAAGAGCAATTTTGTAGTACTTTCAGTTAGCAACAGGTACCTAATATATTGTTTTTATTGTAAATATAGCCATTGCCTCAGACAACCTTGGAGTTCTATGATTTCGATGAATTTTTTGTGATTTTTTATTTACATGGTGTCAAACGTAGAAAACATCCGATCGTGTACGTCAAATGCAGAAAACATCCGATTGTGTACGTGCATCCCCGGCTTCGCAGCATCATTTTGTCGTTTGTGTACCGGATTTCATTCTTTTTTTTAAATTTATCCGATTTGATCATTTTTCATTCTTTTTTCCGTACACAAACGAAAATATTGTGACATTGCCGTACGCAATCGAACTTTTTCTGTCATCCCTCATCCCACCGGACATCAGACCGGAAGCAAGAGGAATAAATGGATGCGTGGAAATTGTATTCGACATCAAAATATGATATAAATATTTAGTTTACTAGTAATGAAAGACCGCACAGAAGG